>Ga0187219_1000844_pt1 | contig 14873 bp, 9 predicted proteins | sample 13SPOviralmetaG_FD_130162 | JGI IMG/M metagenome (GOLD analysis project Ga0187219, IMG submission 130162) | Marine viral communities from the oligotrophic San Pedro Time Series (SPOT) site, San Pedro Channel, CA, USA - 13 SPOT_SRF_2010-07-21... | ecosystem: Environmental > Aquatic > Marine >... | reverse complement strand
TTGCTGCAATTTTATCTACGCTGATACCGCCGTCTTTTACTGCGATTGTACCGTCATCAAGAGTTTCTGTTGTACCTTCTGCATCATCCGAAGAGCTTCGTAAAGTAATAAAGTTGTTTGTTGATATTGTACTACCTGTTTTTGTGATTTCAGCAAAAATAGAGTCATTCTCATAGTCCGGACGAAAAGTAGAGCGATATCCAGTAATGTTTGTTTTTGCTGTGTCAAAAGTACGATCAATAATTAATTTAGTATCAGATACAATAGAAACCACTAGGGCGCCATCAGAGTTTGAAGTGTTTGTAGAGTTTGATAAGTTTAAAACATCTCGTAACTGTATATTATTATTAAACCCACTTCCCGTAACTTCATTAGAGTTAGCGGTAACACTAACGGTGCCTATAGAAGTCCAAGCAGAAGTAATTGCAACATTTCCTGTACCCGCATCCCTATAAAATTGTAAATCAGAAAGAGCCGTCGAATCATATTCTAACAACTTTAGGGAAGGCGTTGCAGTGTCCAAATAAAGATAATACTCCTCATCTGTAGAAATATTTGCAACGTTTTTAGTTCCCGTAATCGTGTAAGTAATAAAAGGATTTGTTACTGAGGCTACGCTGGCATTTGTTGCTTGAAACTTAAAATGATTATTAGAATCTATTACGCCTTGAGCAGTAGAAATAGCACCTTTAGGTATGCCTCCTGCCATGCGAGGAACATTTTCTGTATAGGGGTCGTATACATCATATTCAAGACCCTTATAGTCTGATTTTGCATTATTACTAGCGATTGCTCGTACCTTAAAAACAACTCCTCCGTTCGCTACATTATTAAACTCCATTCGAGTATTGCCTGTAATAATAGGATTATCAATACCCTCTAAGCTGTGTAGTACTTCGTATCCTACTATAAATCCATCTTCTGCATCTGGCTCATCCCACTCTAGTATTAGCTCTTCCCCGGGCCTTTTTGAATCGGTAGCAAGGATTACTCTTAAGTTACTAGGAGTAGGGATTACTTCCGGAACAACTACTGGATAAATAGAAGTAGGAAGTATACCAAGCTCATACTCGTCTTCTATTGCTGTAAATTTTTCGTGATAGTATTCTACTGCAGAAAGTGCGAACAGGTTAGGCTCTTCTTCAGATATACTTAAAACTTTGTACATTTTTTGAGAACTTAATACGTTTAGTCCTCCAGAAGTCTCTTTCAGAGCCCATACAGTGTTTCCTGCTGGAGTAGTATCAAAAGTTGCAGAATTTGCTAAAGTAACTGTAGAAGTTGTAGTTCCTGGATTTGTAATGTCATGAGTTTCTACATAGGAATAGGGTTTCCACAGGGTAGCTATTAGACTGCCTGTAGCACTAGTATATGCGTTACTTGCTTTTTCTTCTGTGTCGATTGCTGTATACTCAAAGGCATTTCTTTCTCCATCACTATTTGTGTCTGTGTACACCCAAGCATAGTCTATTTTTTCTCCTCGAGCATAGGTTATCGCCTGAGGGGTAGGAGTAGTATTATCATAGACAGTTATAGTATTATTAGATGCATTTAAAGCAGCAGGATCTGTTACAAGAGTGCTTAACTCATATGTAGATCCTGAATTAAAAGCAACCTCTCTATCAAAAGTAGCCGTCGTAGAAGTTGCGGAACTTAATCTACCACTATACGCTACTCCTGTTCTATCGGCGTCTTGGACATTTATTATATCTCCAGGCTTTACATAATGAGCAGCAAGAGAGGTTTTAAATGATATTATCTCCGTTTGATTTTGAGCAGTCCACAGCTTCCATCTGCCGTATCTAATAGCTTGTGGTTCGGAAGTAGCACCAAAAGCAACTGCATTTTGACTAATTATTCTCCCTGTTCTTACAATGCTTTCTCTATCTTCTATAAGAAGAGGAACGGGCTCATAGTTAATTGTAGGATCATTCCAAGTTACAATAACTTGGTTAACTCGAGTTCTAGAGCCCGAAGTTTCATAGGAAAAAGCACCATCAATTACATTACCTTTAGTAAAGTTATAAACAGGGTCTTGTGGAGCATCTTGAACAGCAGTTATTTTACTGTCTTGCCAGTATAAAATACCTAAAAATATAGTAGCAAAGTCCTTTAGAACTTTATACACATCTGTAGATTTTGTAAGGAAAACGTTTGCACGAAAACGAGGCTCCACTCCATATAATACTCCCGTGCCAGTTATAGTAGTATCTGTAGCTCTAAAAATGGTACCAACATTATTATTTGCCGCACCAATAGCAGTCCACGTAGTGTTTCCTGCTGAATGAATTCTATAAAGATTACCAACCTTTAGAGGGCTGGTAGAGTCGTACTCTTTTCCGTCGTCTACAAGTTCATCGCAGTATCGAGCAACTCTATACAAGGCAAACTTATCAATGTCATCTTTTGTAATCCAACGACCCGCTCCATAACGATTGTTAGTTACAATATCATAAAATACCCATGCAGGGTTATCTGTGTATAGAGGGGTATCTCTAAAATTACCGTCCCAAAAGTTTTCATACTTTGCTATACCAGTATCTGAGTACTCTCTAGGTACATAAGAGTTAGGGACTTTTAGAAGCTTGCCCTGTAAAAGATAGCTTCTTTTTGGAATAGACGATCTTTGTTTTGAGGAAAAAGTAACAGAAGCCGCAGCACTATACGCATAATTTAAGTTATCTTTAATTACTGCCCTTAACGAGCCTATAGATGCTTGTGCAGACAGCTGCCATTTCTTTTTATTTGTAACTCCGCCATTATTACCATCATAACGAACAGGCATGCCAACGTGTCGAGTTATTCTTGCTATTCGTACTTCAAAATCCTCAAAAGCACCAATCATATTTCGGTACCCTGTTAAACTTATTACGTGGTCAAACGAGATAGGAGCATTTGTATTTGCATTATGAGAAATCATAGAGCCTTGAAGAGGGAATAATCTCGTCCAGTCTGAATAAGTGCCGTTTTGTTTAAAACGAATACCCATTACATACTTTGAGTATGCTTGTTCTTTTGCTCCAGACTGTAAGTTAATTACTTGTAGCGCAGGGTACTTTATAGTAAAACCTACCTCATCTGCTTCCACAACTTTTGCGGAAGTATCTAATCCAAAAGACGCGCTTGGCAAAATTGTTGCCGCGGTAGCCAAAAGTGTAGTATCTGGACTCCCGGGATATGCTTTTTCATCAGTACCGTCTGTATTAGGAAGACCGTCTAGATTTATTAGACTGACTCCTAGGGAATTGGCAGTGGCCTGATTTACCATTTTCAACTCTGGCAAATTAATTAAGCTTGTGTTGCCATTAACAGATACTGCAGACCCCACTCCCCCAATGCTTCTCATCATCGGTTGCATTAATTTACCTTTTCTAAAGTCAATATTTAAATTAGAAATAGGCTTTACTTCACTTGAAGTTTCTATTCTTCCACTGCCTCCGTCTTCGACTTGAATTTGAGCTGTCAAGGAGAGTTCATAGCTGCCAGAGGCAGGAGTGCCATTTAAAGTAATTTGATTATTATCTACATCTATATTTGTTACTTGAATAGTATAATATACTGTTATTTCATAAGTACCTGAAGAAGGAAAAATACTAGGATCATCTACGTATAAGAAAAAAGTAGCAGTATCTTGGTCTACAACTTCGAGAGTGCCCCCGTAAACTTGATCTAATTGAGGATGGTATAATGTTGCTCTGGCTCGAGCTTTACCAGAAAGTTGATTTAATCCTGTTGTAGAAGTATTCCACCCAGAGTTAAAAGGCTGGCCAGAAGACGCCTGAAAAGTGAGCGTAGTGCCTAGAAAAGTACCCTCTGAATCAGTTTCACTATTTGTTCCAGAGAGCGTAACATTTGTCTGATAGTATTTTAGTCGAGCACTTCTATCCGTAGCACCAAGCCCTAGACCTTCTAATGATACATCAGACGATACAGTACCTACTGTAGTACCAGAAAAAGTAACAGTACTATTAACAGAGAAGGATTTAGTAGAAAATTCTTTAAAAGATGCTTTTTCTACAGATACATCATCTAAAAATAACCCAGATACTCCTCCGACTAAGCCTTTAATTGGGCCTTCACATATTAAGTCTGTTACATTTATATTTTGCGCAGTAGACCCCGACGTTTGAGTACTCTGTCGCTCTGCGCTTTCTTGAAGTTTTCTAGTTATATCACTTAGTGCCATTTATATTTCCTTAACTTTGATTGATGTTACTGTGCTCATCTTGATCGTCGCCGGGTCCCGGGCCACTTGGTCCTTGAGGAGGCTGTTCTGGAGTACCTGGACTAGGGTTGCTTGGGTCTACTTGCTCTATTAGAGTGTCTCCGAAGTCAAAGTAATTTAATCTTTCATTTCGAACTTGAGTGCTGATAGGTCTGCCGGGAACTCTTAATTGTCCGTATAAAACTGGAACTGGGTCTCCTTCTAAAATAGTTTGCCCTGTGCCTTGAAATAAGTAACTTTCATCTTGGTCGTTGTCCGTACTAGGGTCTGGGGCAAGCATCTCTGCGATACCTGTCATTGCTAGATTGATACCGGCAGTTGCTGCAAGGGTTCCTCCTACCACTGCCGCCTTCCCTGTTGCAGTAAGCGCTGCAAATCCTCCTTCACCCATAAGAGTACTCATATAAGGGCCCATAACAGTAAACCCAATGTATAAAAGAACAATTCCTGCAATAACTTTTCCAATCCCTCTTCCAGAACCTGCCGGAACTGCAGTAATTATCATGTCTCCTTCAGAATAATTTAATAGTAGCTCTCTTTCGTCCTTTAAGGGGGCTCCAGCTACTTCACAAATAAAGCCTATACCTTTTTCATCAGAGTCAATTAAGTACTTGTTAAAACCAGAGAAGTTTGCATCTAAACAACGGATAACCTCAGAAAAAGAAGTTACATTCATAGTAAATTCTTTTCCAAACTTATGTCCGATTTCTCCTTCTAAATAAACTTTACGGTTCATGTCTGTATATTCCTAGTATATGTTGACCCCAAAAAGGGTACAGTGATTCTCTGCAAGACAATCTATTTTCAGCGTGATGAAAAAATATATCATTTCCTAAGTATACTCCACAATGATTGCCTTTATCGCTTTCTATTGCAAATATTAACAAATCATTTTTCATAGGAGTATCTACTTTTTTGAAACCCCATTGAGCTATTACATCTTCGGTAAAATAGTCTAAATCTTTTTCCCACCAATTTTGTTCAAAAGAAGCTCTTTTGTCTATAATAATATTTTCTGAAGCCAGCCAATCTCTCATAGCCTCAAAGCAATCTTGAACTCCGAACTCGTACTCTCGTCCTACAAGAGGATTAAAATTTTCTTTTGGCTCTAAAACATTTAAATCCATATCAGGGTATGAAAAAATATAATATGGAATTCCTAAAGCATTGCAGTAATTTATATCATTAGTACTTGCAGTATTATCATTATCTAAATGATTGTGTACAATTGCAAAAATATCTGCTTTCTTTTTTATACTAAACCAATCTTCAGAAGATATTACAAATTCTTCATTTCCCTCTGCAACGTTTGTGCAAGGAAACCATTCTTTCTTTCCTTTAACAATTGCAAGTATTCCACATCCTTCTCTCGGATATTCTTTTTCAAAATGTTTTTGTATTTCGTGTATCATCTAAACTGTTTTGACCCCGGAAATCCTCCAAAAGGTAAAGTGTACCGAGTATTTAAATTATTATTTGTATTATTTCCTTGAAAACGAACTTTACAAGAAGTCAGCGTTTTACCACACACATCTAAACGTTTCCAATATGCTCTAGCACTTATAGGGTTGAATTGACCGTTTGATGCCTCTGCTGGAACTACTCTTATTGATGACCAAATTTGAGTGTGACCATTAGTAACTGTTTTAGTTTTATATCCTATAGCTCTTTCATCGTTTTGGATGCTAGAGCTGTAAGTAGGAATAGTAGTTATATCTTTTGTGATAACATTATTTTTTTCATCAAAAAATCTGCCATTACTATCAATAGGCCAAATACATCCCCCATCTTTTGAAGCGTCCCCGTTTGCATCAGGAATATAGTGACCTTGATACCTCCAAGGACAGTACCGTCCAACAACTATTCTACCCGGTAATGTTACACCTTCTATATCCATTGGGCTTGCAAGCTCAAACTCTACTATTAAATTACTTTCAGAAGCTACTCTATCAATTATGTATGTCTTTGAGGGAAACTCTGCTCCCGGACTTGTAGGGTTTGAATCTGAAGATGAAAAAGTTTTTGAAAGTAAAGTAGACCTAACAACAACTTTTGAATTTAATAAATCTTCTGCTGTATTTATCCCTTCAGATAAAAGGATATCTCTTATGGTTTCTTCATCATTTGTACCGTCTTCATTATTTGCAACGCTTCTTGCGAGAATGGGTATATTTGCTAACCCGAGGGTAGGTCTGTTCGACGCTCCGGAGCTAGACGACTCTATTCCAGTTATTTGTATTGGAATAGCAACATATTCTTGTAACTCATAAGAAGAGCCTGATATAGTCTTACTAGGAAAATAAATATTAGTTGAACCATCGTCTAGTCCGTCAAAAAAGTGTGCAACTGTTCCACTGGGCAAAGTAATATCAAACAAAACTACTAAAGCATCGTTAGTCTCTTGAAGCTGTACTGTATCAATTATGTCACTCATGGTTCATAAACCCTTCTTAATGAGCAAGTTAGTGAATGAAAATTTTCTCTATTATAGACTATATTATAACTATCACAGACAACTTTCATTGTTGTATTAGATAAATTTCCGCTATTAAAACTGTCGGTTACTGTAAAATTAAAGTTTTTTCCGGATTTACTATCAAAAAAAGCAGCAATTAAATTTATGTCTGCAGCTTCTCTGTTATTGAACGATATATTAAAAACATCGTTTTTTGTATTTATACCATCAAGAACTCTCTGCTCGTACCCATCTCCAAAATTTGCCGTAAGAACTCTATGTGTCGAGGCTCGTTGAAGCCCTCTGTCAGCTACAGCTTCGAATGCTGCTTGTCCTGAAGTATTTTTTAAAGAGTTTACGTCTATGGCATCAATTGTAAAACTAAATGTTGACATTACGAAACTCCCATTGGGCTAAGTATACCGCCTGCTCTTTTTTGATTTTGAAGCTCTTTCTGAACTGCTCCTGCAATCATAGTCCCTAGTTTTCCGGCATCATTATTTGAAGATTGCGTATCTTGAGTAGCGTTGCCTTGATTATCAACAGAAACATTTACTACAACATTATTTTGTTGCCCGGCACCTTTCATATCTACGGGAATTGACTTTCCGTTCGGTAAAGGTACAATTGCTTCTGTTCCATGTAGCATTGCTGGGTACCCTGCTTGAGGGCCTTTTGCTACTCCTCCTGTAGAGTATCCTTCGCTCGCAATACCTCCGTACCTAAAGAATCTTCCTCCAGGGCCGGCACCTCCTTGCCCTCCTGGGGTAACTACTGCTGATCCTGCGTTGTTATACTGAATTGGTGCGCTGGAACTAACTGATCCAATCCCAACTATTGTTTGTATAATCTTTAAAGCTATCATTTCAGCAATAACTCTAGCAATAACTTGAAGTATCATTTGTCCCATATTTAAAAATGCTTCTTTTACACTTTTTGTCCCATCAATGATAGAAGTAAACGCACTAGTCATTCCTTGCTCAATTGACTTGTAAATATCTTTTTGAGCCGCTAGTAGTCGATTTGCAATTTCTTGTTCTTCTATTAACGCTCGTACTGCCGATTTTTGTTGTTCAGTTAAAACTATGCCTTTAGATTTTACATTGATTAAAAATTCTTGATATTTTTGTTCTATAGGATTTAAAGAAAGAGCTGCTCTACGAGCATTTGTTAGCTCAAGTTGAGTTTGTAATTCTCGAACTAAAGCATTTCCTCTATCATTAAATATTTCTAACTCTAGCTCTGCTTGTCGTCGTGCATTTATGCTTGAAGTCATACCTTGAATAGCACTTAAAGCTCCGGAGCGCGTACCTTGTCCGCTTGAGTATGCATCTGCAGCTTCTGCTGCTGAAGCAATAGCTGCTTTTTCTGCTTGCATCGCTGTATTTATATTTTGTTGTAGTCGCTGTGCTTGTGCTTCAGCTGCAGCTCCTGCTTGATTAAATCCAAACTGTCCTCCTAATCCTGCACGAATTCTTTTCTCTCTCAAAGCAGCTTCATTTAATGCAATTTGTTTTGCTATCTCTTCTTCTTTTAGTTTATTAAGTACTTTTTGAAACTCTAACTTTCTTTCTTCTATTTTTCTTGAAAGTTCTGCCAATCTATTTGCTTCATTTTGTAAATTTATATCAGCTTCTGTCTGAGTGTACGCAAGTCTTGCGGTAGCAAGCTGCCCTTTTTTCTCTTCAGATAATAGTTTTTCGTCCTGTCCAACTTCGTCTAGTATGGTTTTAATTTGCGCGTCTAGTAAAGCTTGCTTTTCTTTGAGTTTATTTGTAGAAACGGTTTCTTCTTTTCTAGCTGCATCTATATTTGCTTGTTTTTGGTCGAGGGTTATACCTGCTGTTTTCATTTTTGCAGCCTCAAGAAGGGCTGTATTTTCGTTATTTCTCAGATTTTTAATTTTTATTACGGCAGCATTTAAATTTTTCTGCAGTTTAAGTAAGTACTGTTTTCTCTTTCCTTGCTCTATTAATTCTTCATTAGACTCTTCTACTGCTGTTGTATGAGCTTTTTGTGCTTCTACGAATTTCTTTGCACCATCTGTAAGAGCTTTTCCATTGTCGTCAAACTTAACCAACTCGTCATTAAACATTGCAACGCCGGTATTTAAAGTTGTAAGTTTTGGCTCTTTATCTTTTAGTGCACTTAGTTCTTCTCCTAATGTTACAGACGTTGTGCTTATATTGTTTAATTCTGCCGAAATAGAGTTTAATGCCTCTGATCCAAAAGGTTTTTGCAAGTTTCCAATTAATTTACTTACAGCACCGTTTGTAGCATCTGTCATTTGCTTTCCTTGATTGAAAGCATTATACAAATTTCCGTACTCATTTGCAACTTGGCGAACTTGTTTTATTTCATCTACTCGTAAAGCTCTTCCTTCTTGCTGGGCATCGAGTAGAGGCTTGAATCTTTCGTCTAACTTAAACGCTTCTTCTGCAGTTACTCCTAAGGCTGTTTTGAAATTGTCAAATCCTTTTGCTGACTGAGCAGTTTCATTTTCAAGAAGTTTCATTTTTTTAATAGTGCTTTCAATATCCAAGCTTATAACTGAACCGGCTTTCCCTGAAGCTGCAGATCCTATATCAACAAATCCTTCTCTATAAGTAGAGGCTAATTTAAGCTCATTATTTAGGGTTTTAAACTTTTCTGTGGCTTTATCTAGTTCTTTATTCATTTTTTCGACTTCTTCATTAGCTTTATTAAAGAAACCAAAAATAGTTGTCACAACACTAAAAGCCAGACCTAATAGACTAAATGCAGTCACTAACCTTCCTACAACCCCTACGGCTTTTGCTATTCCTCCTGAAACTCGAGCAAATGCACCACTTGCTTTCTGTCCTTGAGTCTCTACCTCAAGGCCAAACATTTTTGCTTCAAGCTTTCTCGCTTCCATAGATTGTTTAAAATCTAGGTCCCCTGCTTTTAATAAACCTGCTCGTATGTTATAAGTTCTACGAAGCTCTGTTATTTCTGTTTTTGAAAAATCTTTTAATAGTCCTGTTCGAGTTTTTATACCATTTTTTAATTGGTTTTCTGAATGCTTTAATGCCTTATCTGCAGCTGCTCGAGCACGCCCTCCAGTAACATTTCCTGCTAAAAATGCGCCTGCGCCTGAGGTAGGAGCTTTTTTAGCCCCCATGAGAGAGTAGCCCCTTTTTAAAGCGTCTCCCTCTGATACACTTAAAGCATTGTACTTCATTCTAGTAGCATCAAGAGACGCACGCAATTCAGCAAGACGTATTTTATTTTCTTCAATTGTTGCAACAGAAGAAGCTCTCCAGTCCGCAATATTAGGTAGTAAAAGGCGTGCAATGCTTGTAGCAAATAAGGCAAGAACCCCTGTAAGGGCTACTATATTATCACTAAGAAAAGAAGCAATGGCTGCTATAGGCCCTGCGATAGTAGTTTGAATAGTGTTTTTTATATCTTCAAATGCTTTAAAAAACTGGTTAAGAGAAGCAGTTGTTGGATCGATTCGTTTTTCTACGTCTCCAAACTTTCGTTCTGCTTGCTCCAAAACTTCGTTTGCTACAGCTTGACTTCGTTCAAATGCTGTAAGATCTCCGGCTGCTTTTCCTATAGCAACAGCATACTTTTCCGTAGCAGGAGCTAAACGCAATACGATACCTAATTCGTCTAAAAGTTCGGGCTCGGCTTTTGTAGTACCTCGTATTAAACGGTCAAAAGAGTCACTTAAATCTCTTCCCAAAACTACTGAAGCATTTTTTGCGGCTTTAGCAAGCCCCTCTAATTGACTAGCAGAAAGCCCTGAGGCAGTACCAATTGCTGCTGCTTGGGCTGCTGCTTGATAACCTAACTGAGCATTTGTCGCTTCTTGAATTGCTCCAGTCATTGTCTTATAGGCAATACCAGTTGTAGCCGCCAAAGCCTCTTGACCTGCTACAAGATTACTGAACTCCATAGCATTTCTTAAAAACTGAAAAGCTGCCGTAACTGCAAAAACTTGAGCTGCAATAGTTGCATAGATACCTACTAAGCCTCCCATACCTTGGGACATTTTTGCGAATTCTTTTGTGCCATTGGCAGTTGCTTGTGCGGCGCCTTTTACTCGTCTATCAGTTTCTCCAGCAGACTTACCTACTTTTTTCTGGCCTTTATCTACGTCATCTAAAGCAGTTCGTAACTTTTTAGCAGACACAGTGGCTTTCTGCATCTTGCCATTAACTTCAATATCAATTGTAATTTTCTTTGCCATTAGCCTTTTATATTATGGGCGTATGTTTTTCCGCCGCTTACCTTAGCTTGTTGCTCAGATTGCTTTCGTTTACGATTTGCTTTTTCTGCTCTGTCTTCTACTACTATTGCTTCGTATAATTTCATTATGTATAAAATTACTTTTGGATTATCTACTTCATATACTTTAAAAAAGTACTCTAAGCCGTTCCAATATTTACCCATATATGTTCCGCTCATGCCTTCCCAATGATCCGGTAGAAGGCTAAACATAAAAAATGCCACTTGAACTTCTTCGGGAAATTCCGAAAGCTCGAGCGGCATTTTGTTAGGGTCTGGCTCCTGTCCTAGTTGCTCACAAATAAGTAAATATTTGTCAACATCTATTTTAGACTCAGATTCTTTTACAAATCTAGTTAGAAGAGTTTTTATCTCCTCTAGTTGCTTCCAGTAAAATTTTCAAGGTCACCTACTGTTTCAGTAACCCAAGTATCAAAAACACTAGAGTTCTTCATAAGAAGCTCTGCATTTTCTTGTGTATAGGGAAGCTCATCTTCAGGGTCATAGGCCGAGACATCTACCAAAAGAAGCTCTTCTAGGTATGAAAACTTCAAGCCAGACCATGTTTTAATAACAGCTTTGCAATATTCTACAAGAAACTTGTCTTCATCTAAAACCTCTTCAGGTTGACGAGTTTTTTTATCAAATTTTGTGCTTACGCACTTTTTACGCAATTTTAACAGTTCTTCTCGTGCTAAATAGCATAAGCTAACTTTCATGTCTGAGTACCCAGGAAAGTCAATAGAAACTGTTTTGCTAGGAGTCATAAGACTCGCTAAAGAAATTTGTGAATCGCTCATTTTGTGTCCTTTAAGAGTGTAAATTTGTATTCTGTAATTATAGGTGAAACGAGGTGAGATGTCAAGAATTATTTTTGGTAGGAGTAAAGAAAAGGGGCCGAAGCCCCTTAGTATATCATTATTTTTATTATGCTGGGTTAGCGCCCGCGAATTTAACAGTTACTTCATCAGTTCCGCTAATTGTAGAAGGCAGTGCCTGGAAAGTAGTCTCAATTGAGATTACATCTTCTACACTGTGTGCAGGAATCTCAAAGTGAGCTGTTGGGAAGTTAAATTGGTAACGAGGCCCTTGATCATTTGTAAATGCAGCTGCATCTCCTACTCCACCTAACTTAAATGTAAGGTTGAAAGAGTTTACAATTTTGTTTCGTGCTGCTTGAGTCGTAAGGTCATTAAAGAAGTCTGTAGAAGTACCGGTATTAGTACCAGAATCAAGACCTAAATAACAACTGAACGAACCACTTACTGAACGAGCTCCAGTAACGTGACCAATTGGAAGGTTTACTGTTCCAAGAGTTTCTGGAGTAAGGAATGAAATATTGTTTGAAATAGTAATATTTCCGCCTGTAAGAGTTAGTGTGTACACACCACTGCCAGAACCGGGGAATGTAGTTGCATCATTAGCAGTAATTGCTAGCTGAGTCAATCGGTTACGAATAAAGTTATTTGAAGCGCCAATTGCTTCAAATACTGTACGAGTAGGCTTTGAAGCCTCTACAAGAGTTTTACCAAAACCAGACCATGCAATTGTAGCAATACCATCTACATCAAAATCAACTGATGCTTCATTTACTACTGCTTCATCTAACTTGTATACAACCGGGTCAGTACCCCCGTCATCAAGCGAGAAATAAATATTACAAGTTCCAAGAGTCGCTTTGTTTGAGCCAGCAAAAGATAAAGCTGTTAAACCCGTGCCTGCACTAGTATCTGGAGCCGCTGTAGAGCTAAAAGTTAAGCCCGAAAGAACTGTAGCTTGAGAAGCCCCTGGAGCAGTATAAGTTGCGGGTCCTGCCATTAAGGCCCACAAAATTTCTTCTACTGCGTGATGCTTATCTGTACCATCTTTTTCTGCATTACCTGCGGTACTACCGCCTTCTGAAAGGAAAGGACGAGCATAAGTGCTAAAAGACCACTCAACAGGAGCTAAGGAGTCGTTAAATACTTTTCGTCCACGCTTACTCGTGCCTGCGCTATCTTCCATCTCTGAAAGAGTAACTTCGGTTGAGTTGTTTGCTTGTGAGAAGCTAAAGCCATCCAGTACAGGAATTTCCCATACATTAGACCCGATCTCAATATACATCTTACTGTCTCTACTGAAATATAAAGTATCGACTGCCATAGTTTATCTCCTATGTAACTTGAAAAGACTTGGACGTGAACATTTGTTCGTGCCAGTATTTTCTAATAACGAACCTCTATCTCGATTTCACCGACGCCTAGAGGATCGAGTACACCTTCATCAGTAACGATACTGATAATGGTAATTTGCTGAGCGTTGTACTCATTATTCATTGCATCATAGTACTTAAGTCTTGAATTATCCTCAAGAACTGTCTCTATGTCTTCCATTAATAAATTTAAGGCTTCTGTAGCGTCTGTGTCATCAGATACGTAACAGCGAATTGTTATTCCAAGAAATCTATCTTTAAAGCCTCCACCTTGATACTCTCTTGTTTCAGTGCCTGCATTTAAATGAATAGCAGGAAAATCTTGAACTTCATCCCAGAATTTTAGGCGAGGCTCTACATTATTTGCAACATCAGTTAAAAAAGCCCCTGACCCATCAATGTCCTTAAGTTTTGTAACAAGAGCATTTAAAATATTAGAACGCCTTGATGTGTAAGTTCTACTAGACATTATACTCTCCTAGTATAAAAACGTCCAATTGCAAACTCTGCTGCAATTTCTCGGATTGAAGCATTAATTAGCTTTCTTGGGTCTAGCTCCGGGCTGCCCTGCTTAAACCCTGGTTCAAACGTCTGATATGGAGTTTTCATATATCTATAGCCTATACTAGGGTAGCCTTGTGGAGTTTTTGATATATCTGTAATTTTTACAGAAGAAGCAAATCTTCCTGTTTGATTTTCTAGTGCAGGACTCCCCATATTTTTTACAATTGTGTCGGGTAGTTTTTGATTAAGCATAGCCATTAACCTTAAAGGCTTAGACGCAGGAGACTCTGGCTGTCTTGAAGTTCGAACAGAAGAACTAATAGGAACCCCTCGTGTGCCTCCATAAGCAACAAATCTTTCATTTTGTTGTTTTTTAGTTGCATTTGCGTTTGACTTTTCTTTAACTTTTTTGCGTCCTCTACCTTTAGACACTTTTGAGTTTTTAGGCGCTATAGTTGCAGTAAAAACTTCTTCTAGTGCTTTTACAGGCTTAGTACTTGTCTCTTGCTCTAATACTTCAAAATCTGCAATAGTATCTTCGAAAGCTTTTCTTTCTACTATAGCGTCGCGTTTATTTTTGTCAAAATATTGAGAGCTTAGTACAAAACTAAATTTTTTACTAAACTTATCAGACGAAATAAACTGCTGATGACTAGCATCTACTTTTAAGTTATAATTATCTCTTTGTTTAAATACTATAGTTTTTAATTGAGATACTTCTGAATCAGATAAATCGTATTTTTCTTTTGCTTCGTCAATAGCTCTGTCTAATCCAAATTGTGAAGCAGCAATTCCTCGTTCTCCGTGGCCTATCTGGGATCCTAAAGACAACTCTTTAGCTGTTACATTTTTTCTTACCCTTTCTAAGCTATTTAAAAAATTTGCTTGTATTTGAGAAATATCTGTTGTATTCTTTGCTTTAAACTTAATTCTTTTTGAGGCATCAAAACTTGAAGTAATGAAAACAGCATCCCCGGATTTTTGTTTAAATCTTGGTTTTTGAGAAATAAGAAATCTTTTAAGCTCGGGGTCTAGTCGTATACGACTCTCTTTGCCGCGTAAAAAAATTAAAAGTTTTGCAAAAAGGTTTCGTCTTTCTTTTTTAGTTAAACGAATACCTGTAATTTTGTAAATTTTTGCAGCTTCATTTTCTTTATTTATAACAAAAAACTGACCAGGCTCCTTTTCTGCATCTCTGCGGGCCTGAGAATCCTTTTGTTTTTTAGTAGTCTTTTTCCTTT
>Ga0187219_1000843_pt1 | contig 14882 bp, 15 predicted proteins | sample 13SPOviralmetaG_FD_130162 | JGI IMG/M metagenome (GOLD analysis project Ga0187219, IMG submission 130162) | Marine viral communities from the oligotrophic San Pedro Time Series (SPOT) site, San Pedro Channel, CA, USA - 13 SPOT_SRF_2010-07-21... | ecosystem: Environmental > Aquatic > Marine >... | reverse complement strand
AAGAATCGTAAACCAAAATATGGTTTAATAAAATCTGGTTCTGCTTGAGGATCTGAACATTGGACTTCTTCTGGGTTAGGGTGGAAACGTTTAAAGTTAGTAATTACCTCATCAAACAATTCCATTGCCTTTTCTTCTCCACAATACTTAGACATATGTCCCCCAATTGCTGTGTGGTAAGTTAATTTACCATCACTCCAACCACCAGCACCAAGGAAGCCTGTCATTACTTCTTCGGGTTTCCTTTCATATGGGGATTTTCCCATATCAATAATTGTGATGTTTTCACCAGGATAGCCATTGTCTACGAGTTTGGTAGCTGCGTTTACACCTGCTACACCTGCTCCTACAATTACTAGTTTTTCTGCCATTTAGTTTTATTTTTAACTTGTTAAATATACGAAAAAAAAGTGACGTCTCCAAGTTTTGGTGACGCCACAGCTGTCTTAATTTTAATTTTTTAGCGACTAGGCTATGAATCTAGTCTAAATGTATTTTAAGTAATAGGTTACCTGTACCTTTAATTACTCTATGCCATTGATGGCGAGGTATAAATATATGTTCATTTAATGAAGTCGGCAAATTATTATCAAGTTGAATAGCCCAATCTGTTTCTCCTAAAATTTCGATTGTTCTATCTTCATCGTCCCTATGCCACATTAACTCTATAGGGTCAATGTTTTGAGAAAATTCTCGGATAATGTATTTGTTATTGATCTCTAGATCAACGTAAGGTCTACCAGAATCCGCTGAAGGAAGATTTGAGTCCGAGTAATTTTGCATAACGTGGTAATCTACAGCTCCAGTATGAAGCTTTTGTTTTATCTTTTTTCTGTGAGCACTTATGACGTTTAGCAAATGCGTTTCTTGCTTTTTTATCGTTGATTTTTGCTCTTAAACCACCCGAACCAAAGCGTACAGTTTTAATGTTTCCTGTTTTAGGGTCTTTAACATATACTTTATATGCTTTACCACCTGAGGAGTCACGCATTGGTTTATTTAATTTAGGACCTTTTTTCTTTTTCTTTTTAGCTTCATTTAATAAAAATCCTCTTAAATATACTGTTATCCCTCCACCCATGTTAGGTGTAGCTTGAGCCTTTGGCATTTTATCTCGAAATGTTCTTATAATTTTTTCTTTATGAACATCTTTCATATCAAATAAAGTACCATCAGGATTATATCCTTCAGGGTGAATTATAATTTTATCACCTTCAAGTTTATATGTGTAATCAAATTCAAAATCAAACCCAAATAAATCTTTCATAATTCTACCTGCTCTAGCTTTATTATATTCAAAAGCAGCTTCGTCTTCATTTATCATAGGAAAATCTAAAGGCACTTTTTTACCCTCAAACATACCAAAATGGCCTAAATCAGTTTCGGTTAAAACTTCCAAATCATCGCCTTGCACCTCCAATATACCTCTGCTGTATAAAGCGCGGGCTTCAGCCCATAAATTAAAATAACTTTGTGAGCCAGCACGGTACACGTGCTCTGTAAGAGGCATGTTGTTATCCATGTGATATTTTAAACCCTCAGATAAAATTTCTTTAGGAGCAATGCTTTCGTTTAACATTACAGCTTTTTTAGTTTCGCAAGTATTACATCCACAATCGCACATACTATTTCATTATTTCGTTATAAGATAATTCTATTTTATCTCCTGTTAAACTACCATTTTTATATAATAGATTCTCGGGTTGTACTGTAGCTCTTAAACCACCAGTAGCTTTACGTGTTGAATCGTGTCTAATGTTAAGGACTGGTTCTAGGTTAAATTCTTCAACATCATCTATATCCTCTATAATTTTAGATACTTCTATTTTTATTGTATCTCCTTCTTCAGTAAAGTCCCTAGGAGTATAAGTTCTATATACTACAACAGCATTATCTGAACCGAATATAATAGATTGTTCGTCTTTAGATGGTAAATCCGTTACAATTACACCTGTTACTTTTCTATCAGTTTTTTCATTATACATTATATTAATGCCTTCTTTAACATTACCTAATCTATCTTTAAAAGGTCTAAATGTTAATTCAGGGGCAAAATCCCCATTTTTTATTTTTTCTGATAGTTTATTTACTACATCTTTATATCGAGTATCTGAGCTTTCCCAAAATCCAGCATTATCTTTTTTAATAGAAATAGGATAATCTTTATCTCCAATTAAAACAACATCTGCTTTTTTACCTCCAGCTACATCATATCCTACATCTTTAACATCTTTGATAGCTCTAGTAGCATAATTTTTATTTTGACCTATAAATACTACATTTTTAGGACCGTCTTCAAGGTATTTTTTTAATTCATTAGATAATATATCCTCGTTTTCAGTACCAGCTGAAGCTCTACCTTGTGCTCCTGAAGGTTTTAGGAGGTAAGTAGCACCTTTATATAATACAGCACCCATAGAAGAACCTTTAGCATTAGGATCAAATGTAAATCCTTCTATAGCGTCCATCTTTTGAGCATAATCAAAACGTTCTGCTCTAGGAACTAATACTTTATATCTAGTACCAGATACTTTTTTAAAGTCTTCGTCTTTAAAGTCAAATTCTCTTTTAAGAATTTCAATTCCTTCTTCGGCATCAGTAACTTCACTAAGGATATTATTAACCATCTCCATTAACATTTCCATGTCTTTGGGATTGTTTACATCAGGGTAACCTTTATCGAATTTATAAGCTACTCTATTTAAAAATCTATCTAGGACATCCATTATTCTCCTTCTTTACGCTCTTGCCACTCATAAGATACTTTATCTGTATCAATAGGACCACCTGAAGCCCAAGTATAGCAAGTTCTTTCACTATGACATTTAAAACTATGCATCCAACAGTAACCTAAATATCCATCATTTTGTACAGAACCAGGCATACATTCTAACATTCTTTCAGAAATATCAAATGCAACACAGTTTTTACATTTAGATTGTTTGGCTACATCTACTGTTGTGTTCCAATGTTCTGCTGCTCTTTCCCAATATTCCTCATCATTTAGGTTTAAAGGACCGTATTGGATATAGTCGGCTTCAATAGCAGAATTTCGGTTTTTAGTATTTAATTCTAAATCTTGAGTAGGAAGAGGGCAAGCCATCATTGCTTCTAATAGCTTACCTTCTTTTAAATATTCTAAGAGATTAAAGTTATCCATTATACTTCTACGTCTGCTGTTGTTTCTGTTTCAGCTCCACCACCACCTTCTCCACCTGGGAAGTCACCTCCTCCACTAGTTTCGAATGAGGCTGCATCTTGTTCTTCACCTGCTTGGAATTGACCATAACGCAGTACACGAGCAATTGCTTTAGTAGCTGCTTTTTTTTCGTTTAAATTTAAAAGGTAGTATTTTTTACCTTCTACCTCCGCTATAAAAGTTCTAGGGGTAAATACTAGGTAAAAATTTTCGTTATTTTTTAAATTAATACGAAATGTAGTAGGTTTAGGAGCAACCCAATCAATTGAAGCTAAGAATAAATCAAATTGAGGGCCCAATAAATCAACTATAACCTGTTTTAGTTCTGGGAACTTGGTTAGTTCATCGTATTCTACAGCTGCAATTTCGGATTGTTGTTTTTCTCCGTAGACTTGCTTAGCTAAGGATTTGATTTTTTCTCTTAGTTCGGCTGCTGTCATTATTTAGATTTTAACTGTTTTGCTAATTTTTTTGCAATACCTTCAAAGATATCTGTTTTATAAGGACGAGATGATTCTCTATCTACTACCATTTTAAGTAAATCTTTTGCTCTACCTTTAGCATCAATTAAACGATTATAAGCTCTATCTAAATTATTTTGAGCTAATTCGCGTTTAGCACCATCTATATCATCATGAAATACATCATCACCTACAATATTATACATAGATTTATCATGCATATCCATAAGATCCATTAATTCTTGAGGATCTTTAATATCTAAAGCTATATCTAAAATACCTATGATATTTTTAATTTCTTTAGCTGAGCCTAAAGACCAAACACCTTCGTTTAACTTATGTCCTCTAGTTATGTTTTTCCAATTAGAATAATCATAATCATCCCAAGGTTCAAGATCACCAAAAACAGGTTTATTAGCTAAATAGTGATTCTCTTGACCTGTTGATTGAAAGAAAGCATCTACCTCTTCTTGTGAAGGCATTTGTATACTCCCATCATATTTAGGTCTGTAAACTTTTTTAACAGCTTTTTGATAAGCTGTCATAGATTCATCATCAAACTCATTGATTACATCTTCTTCAGCAGCAACATCTACCATAGCATCAATTTGAGGTTCTTTAATCTCAAAATCTAAATAATGTTTTGCACCTACTAAAGCATCTTTTGCTTTGATTACTTTTGACTGCCACCAGTGTGGGAAATCTACTTCACCTTCACCTTCAAAACCATCTACCATTTGATAAAGCTCCATAGCGTATTTTCCAATACGGTAAAGGTCAGCTTTGAGCATGTGTGGTTCGTTGTCTTGGTGGCCTAGGTCTAGATCTTCATTTAAATCTTCGTCTTCGTATGAATCTTCATCATTTTCGATTTCATCTACAATTGAGGCTAGTGTAGTATCGTATGGATTAGAACTTTCTACAAAGTCAAATGCACCATAAGCTTCTGCTTGGCGTAGATATCTTGGGAAATAAGATTCAATAATGTTTCTTGCTTCTTCACCTAAAGATCCAGCTTGGTCAAGAATTCCTCTTAATTCGTTTAAACCAGCTTCTTTACTTTCAGTTAATTGACCTTCTTTTAAATCACCTATTTCTTTAGCTGCTCTAATAAGGTCGTTTTTGGCTTCATCGTTGCTAACACCTCTATACTTAGCTATTCTTTTAATAGCGGACATAGCGATACGTTTTTCTTCAGTTGAAGCACCTTCTTCTAAACTTATATTTTTATCTAAAATATTTCTCCTAAACCACCCTTTTAATTTTAAACCTAAAGCATATGAATCATCATCATTTAAAGCACGAGATTCTTTTTTAAGTAAATCGAGAATACGATTATAAGCATCCATTATTTCAACAGCGCCTTCTTCTAGACCAATATTTTCATCTAATCTTGCTTCAAGTTTACCTCTTTTAGCGATTAGTGATTGGATTTGATCTTCAATACTACTCAGTTCAGCTCCATATCTGTCAGCGATTGGACCACCTTCTGGTTCAGCTTCTTGCTCCATGTCAATCAACGTCTGTTTTTTATCCGAGTGTAGACCCTTTAGTTCTTGGTTAATGTCCAATATTGCATCTTCAACCTTTTCTCTCTGTTTACCATAAAGAGGTCTGCGTTTTGGCTTTGCTGCCTCTTTTTCACGCTTCATTTTATCAGTTCTTAAACGCATAGCAACTGGATCGTTTATGTCCATTTCGTTGGTCATTGCTTTTTCAATAGCTGCTCCTCTTTTTTTCTCGTAGTCCGAGAGTTTACCGTCTTTATTTAAGTCAGCTTTTTTTGGGTTTTGAAGAGCATCTTTTACTAGCTCTTTGATTTTATTTTGATCCATACTTTCGGCTTGTTTTTTAGCTAATTTAGTAGCGCGACCATACATTACTGCTTCCGCATCTTTACCATAACGTTTAACAAGCTCACGCTTGTTTTTTTTCATATCCTTTACGATATCTTCGCGCTTATTAAGTTCTGCTTTGGTAAGTTTGCGTTCGTTGAGCATGTTTTATTTTTTATCTTCAGCAACTGATGCTTTACGATATTCTGTTACGAGTTTTTTAATCTCACCTAAAGCTTTACGAGCACGTCCGTGTGCTGCTTTAGATTTACCAGCATGCTCCATGCTGAAAGTTTCGTATAATGCGTCTAGTTTTTCTTTTAATTCTTGTGTGTTCATATCTTTTATTTTATAATACCTGCAATTCTTTGCATGTGTTTTGTTTCTTGTAACATTTCTTCTTTGCTAATAGTTTCTTTAACTATTTGGGAACGGGTAAAGAATGTAATAGTGTTACCAATTTGGTCTACTAATTTTTCATCGCCTAAAGCACGAGCAGCCTCTAGAGCAGCCTCTAAACTATCGTCAACTACTTTTTTATCACCAGTTAAACCAACTTCACCTCTATCTTCCATATCCATGTCCATGTCTACTTCTTCATCTTGGTCTATCTCTACGTCTATTTCTTTGTCTTCAACTTCTTCTTCTTTATCTTTTTTTTCTTCTCTAATAGATAAAGAATCTAGAGCATCCATTGTACCTTCAAATCCTGGAATATCATCTACTGGACCATCCATTTCTGATTTAGCCGCTGATTTTACATCTTCTATTGCCGAAAGTAAATCATCATTTAAGTATAATTCAGCATGATATTCTTCTACTAAACCATCAAGTGCATTTAAAAATGCTTCTATACGTGAGGGTTTATTAGTATCAAATTCTGATGTCTCAGCTAACATAGCTGCTTTGATCATTTCTTTTAATTCGGATTTTTTCATTTTATTTGGTTTAATTTCTTCTTCACCTTCTTGCATATAATCGTCCATTTCTCTTCTGCGTTCCATATAGTCGGTTTTTTCACCATCAGCCATGCCCATTTCAGCTCTTGATTCAGCAGCTGATAGCATTCTAAAGTTACCCATGTTATCGATAATAGCTACTAAACCACCTTTTTCACTATTTCTAATTTCGTATCCGTCTTCAGTTGGTTTGATTCTAAACATACCACCCCAACCTTCACCGGTACCATACTTAGCGTCTCTTTCTGGTGTTTGTTCTGTTGCTTCTGTATCTAATTCGAATGACATTCCATCTATATCACCTACGGTGTGGGTCATGTAAGTTGAAAATCTATCACCTTCAGCATCTTCTTTAGTGAATTCATCAGCTATCATTTGAGCTATATCTACTACATCTTGTGGAGACATAGCTTCGTGTAATTTACCTTCTGTAAGGAATTTTGTTAAGTCGAAATTTTCCATTATAATATGTTATATGTGATAAATATTGTTATTTTTTGGACTGATACGTTCCTTTTTTATAAGACGCTTTCTTCGTATTTTTTACAAACTGTTTTCCTTTCTTACCACCCGCTTTTTTCTTACGAGCTGAGGCTGCTCTTTCTGCTTTGGTTAAAGATTGTGCTTTTTTCTTTGGTAGACAACGAGAAGGATTTTTCTTGTTCTTCATAGTACCACAAGGACCGGTAATATTACCAGCCGTATCTATTCGAACCCAGTTTTCCTTTTTAAACCAGTCGCGTAGTGATTCGTCTATGATTTCCTTTACTCTGTCGCGTGTCATCCTTTCATTTGACCTTTACATACTTTAACGGCACGACCTGAAAGATAGGCAGATGATTTTTCACCTGCTGCTTTTCTTTTTTTAATATAGGCTTTACCTTTGGCACAAAGTTCTTCGTTTAATTGTTTCCCTAAAAGTACAGTTTCGATAATCTCATCGATTAAACCACTATCGTTAAATTGTTTAAGATTGAGTGTTTTAGATTTACCGTCTTCGTCTTTTAAAGTAAGTACAGCTTCATCAGAATCTACTACTTTGTAATCGGTACCTTTATAGTTTACTGTTTTACCTTTTAATTTAGCAAATACTTCTTTTGAGATTTTTTCACCGTGGCTTTTTTTAGGTTTAGCCTCGTCTACTTTGTATTTGTAATCGCTGTATAATTCATCGTAGTTAACTTCTTCCTCTTCATAATCAGATAATGCTTCGCCCATTTTTTGTTCACTAGCAATAATAGTTGCTTTACCTGATGAAATCATCATGTCAAACCATCCTTTAGGGTGATGTCCTTTTTCACGACCATCTTTATAATCATACCCATCACCTTTTGGTCCAAGTATGTAAATTTCACGGCCGTTTTTAAATTTAATTACATCTCCTTTTTTTAATTCTTTAATTACTTCTTTAACAACGTGTTTATCTAAGAGATGTTTTAAATCTACTTTAAATTCAGTTTTATCATCCACAGTAATATCACCTTCTTTAACTGCTCTTTTAATCATGTCTTTTACTTTTTTAAGACTTGAATTACGTGATTTTTTAGTATATTTTTCTTTAGATGGGTGGTAATCGAGGCCTGTGTTGTATTCGTTTACTGATTCTTCAAAGTAATCTTTAGCACCACCATTTACTCTACGAATATCACTATATTCTCTTCTTGATAAATTTGATGAATCACCTGCTATAAAAATATCGTTACGACCATATCCTAAAGCATCAACTGCATTAGAAAGGTCACGAAGCATATCATCAGGGGCATTCATACCGGTAATAATTTCAATTTCGTTGAATTTAGGAACAAGTAATACAGTTACAGGATGTCCTGTTCGTTCTACTGCTTGTACTATTTTAGCAAAATCTTCAATATCTAATTGATTACCTTCTTCTAAAATTTTACCTGTGTTATCTTCTAATCTAATCTTAGCATTTGGATATTTTTTAGCCATTACACTATGAGCAGCTGGGGCTTCTTGTGGAGTGTTTACTTTCTCTTGGGCTACTACTTTGCCATTTTCAATAGCAACTAAAGTAGCAGGATAGCTACCTTTTTTTGCTTTTTTGAGCATTTGAGATTTAGTAACTTCTTCTAAACCGCGTTCACGACGTAATGTTTCTTTATCGTGATCCATTTGGTCTTTAGTCATTTGAGCTAAAAATGCTGCTTTAGGGTTTTCTGGTAGTGTATCGATTTCACCACTTTTTACTTTGGCAAGATAATATGCTTTAGCTTCATCATCTAAAGACATCATTTCTTCTAAAGGTTTGGAAAAGAATTCTTGGATTTGTTTTAAGTCTTCCATTATGATTTATTGTAATTTATTTTATAAATTGAACGTCTGGTATAACCTTTATCGTAAACAGCATTTCTAATAGCACTATCTAGCTTATCACCTTTTAGAGAAGAATCTACTTTAACTTCAACATCTTCAGAATAATCAGGCCCACCTTCATCAGCTGCTAAAACAACTTTTACTTTGTAAGTTGCCATTTCTTCATTTAGATTTTCCTTTACTTTATATAAAATTTTATGACCGTCAATCTCTAGTTTACCATCTTTATGAAGCTTATCCATATCAGCTTTAGATAGGTTTAAAGTAGTTCCTTCACCTTCTTCCATCATTGAGGGTTTAGGTAAAAAGTCAAAGTCAATGCTTTCTAACTTACGGATAATTGTGCTTTTATATCTATTCAAATACTCAGCCACACCATCAAAATCTTCTAGTTCATCATAGAACACATCAAAGATTCGTTCGTTTTTAGATTTTTCTTCGTTTAGGTTAGCTTCTTGAAGGTATTGCTTTTTAAACCATTTGCTAGTATCGAAGTCAGACATAATTTAATTTTAGTTATAAATATGGGTTATTTCTTAAGAGATTGCAAATACTCTATAACTTCTGCAGTTGACTGTTTAGCAAGATCTTTATTTATACCACCTTTCCAGTTCTCAACTTCACCAGCTTCGCTGACAAAACCCTGATTAGATTCGGTAAGCATATTTTCTACCCATATTTGATAATCTTTAACAAAATTATCTATGTCATTGTTATGGATTTCTTTTTCATAATCTTCCCATAACCCTTTCATTTTGAGTTCGTGTTCAAATTCAATCAAACAATCATAACATTTACGATGGTTATTCCAGAATAACTTATCGTGTTTATGGTTCATTATCTTTTTACAAGAAGGACAAAACATAGGCATCATAATTTCTTTTGCCTTATCTAGTTTAGTTACGTTTTGTTTGATACCATCTTTAATAGTCCATTCACGACCATTTTCAGTCCAAACGTCTCCTTCTTTATGGAATTGTTGTTGTTTGGTATAACCTACACCTTCGGTAGTACGTTCGCCAGCCTTTCCAGACATAATATTACGCAAACGTTTTACGTCTTGTTTTTTAAATTCTTTTTTTAGAACGTTGTCTTGACTCATAAACCTAATTTATCTAATTCTGTGTTAACTTGGTCAGCTGATTTGTATAGAATACCTATACCACCAGCATCTCTCCATTGTTGTATATTATCTTCCCTATCATCAATTAAAATATGATTAGGGTCAGCAAATTTTCTTTTATTAAAAGAACGAGCTAAATATAATTTAGTATTTGGGGTTTTATCTCGTCTCCATAAACGTTTTCCAATTTTAGAGACTTCACTACGTGAGGGAGAAGATAATAGAAAATGGTCGTGTTGAGCTGCTCTATTGTAAAGTGCTTCACCACCCGGCATCCATTTCATACCGCGCCAAAAACCTACTCCGGCATCATCAATTTTTTCCCAAAATTCTTCTGTAGAGTACTTTGATTCAAATTCACGAGGCATCATCCCAGTTAAATCTTTAAATTGTTGATCAAAATCAACTAGTACTCCATCCATATCTAGAAAGATCCTATAGTCCATAACCTTTTCTTCATTTTCGAACAATGGTAAAGATAATGCCTTTCTTCTGCTTCTCCAAAGATCTAATATATCTTCTCTTTCTTGTTGTGAAATAGGTTGGGTATCTAGATAATCATCTATTACTTCAATAAAAGGACGTTTTGATTTTTTAGCTTTAAAATATAAACCTTGTAACATAGCATCTACTTCTTTTTCTAATTTAAAGTATTCTGCTTTGGGTAATACATCAGAATCAATCATTTTTCTGATGAGTTGATCATCTTCCATTTGTTTACCCGGTTTTATATTTGCACCATCTTGAGTCAAATGTTCTAACTCATGTCGTATAACATCTTTAAGATCAAATGAAACTTCTTGAAAATCTATATTTTTAGGAATTTTAAATCTTACATTTAGTAATGGGATAATTTCTTCTCCTTCGTCATCAAACCCCGCATTAGCTCCACCATCTACTTTATATTCATCTTCTGTATACTCTGCCTGTATATTAAAATCAAATTCAAAATCATTTGAGAAAATATCTTCATCATCTGGTCCTACTGAGAATTCCAGGTCTACTACTTTTCTACCTATATCATACCCATCTTTTATTGTTTCAAAAGCAATTTTAGAGAGTTGATTAACTAGTTTATCGTAGCGACCTTCAGTTAAAATTTCTTCTTCTAAACCCATAGATAATTCACGAGAAAAAGCATTTAAACCAAATGGGTCTTTTACTTTACCACTTGGATTATTTGACTTTTTGTAGTCATCCATATTTTTATCAGATACTTTTTGTCCGTCTTCATCTAGTTCTGTTTTATTTAAACTATCAGTCCAATTTCTAAACGTCATTGTACCATTTAAATTAGCTTCAGCCTCAATATCATTTAAACGATCATCCTCTTGGGTATTTGTTGTAGTGATATTACCTAACCTGCCCTCTAGATTTTGGATATGGTGGATCATTTCATGAGCATAAGATCGTACAACATCTTTAGGATGACGTCCGTGAGTATATAAAACAATATGCTTTTGGTGAGGATCATAATACGCAGTTTTACCAAAGAAATCTTCAGCATTTGTAGTATCATCTTCTATAATTTCTAAAGTAGGTAATGGTTCTACATTCATACCATTATCTATCATGTAAAGAGTTAATTCGCCAATTTTAGGTAAAATATCGATTTTACCCTTCATTGTATTTTCCGTTACTGATAAACGTGGTGAAGATTTATTAGTTCTGAATTCAGGTTCAGATTTGTCTTTACGTTTGAATGCTGTTTTAAACACTAAATCTTTTAGGTAATCATCTCCATACCCAGTGTTAACCGCTGCAATGTCTACTAGGCGTGATAGATGTGACATTACAATGTTTTGATCTTTATCTAGAAAATCAAGTTCATTCGGGTATTTATCTATAATTTTATTTGCTAACTCTATAATGTCTTCTTCGGTTAGACCTCGTTCTATTACTCTTTCTTTAAAATGAGTAGTAAAAGCAACATCAATATCTAACTCAATAAACATATTATCTAGTTGTTTTTCTAGAGCTTTAAAATTAATATCTTCGTTTACATGAGTTGTAGACTTTAAAGTTTTAGCTAATTGTAAGGCCTTATAGTACTTTTGGTTTTTATCTCCTAATTGTACTCCTTTTTTATCCTTATCTTTATCCATTTTCTTTAGACGAGCAAGTTCCTTGTTAATTTTATACATTGGAATTTTTTCATCTTTAGGGATATTAAGTCTTTTTCTAACAGTACCCTGTTTTAATTTACCTGTTTTTTTACCCTTAGCAGAATACTTTTCAATTGTATCTCCTTCTTTAACCTCATTATATCCTGAACCAAATGGGGCTGCTTTACCTTTATGTTTGGCTTGGGCTTTAGGGTCTATATTTTCTTTCTTTTGTTTTTTTAGGCGTTGTGTTTTTGCTTTAGATGCCTCTTTTCTTTCCTCGGCATAATCTAAAGCTGTTTTTAAACGTCTTTTAACATCAGGATCTTTTGCTCTATTGTATGCTGCTCTTACTCTTTGATGAATAAGATTAATGATTTGGGATTGGCGAGCGTGTGATTTAGCTTTAAATGATTTTTTATTTAAAGTATCTACAATATCTTGTCTTGAAGAGAATTTAACACCTACTGTATCCTTTGGGTCTTCATCTGTGTAAAGTCTACGGCTACTACCTTTAGGTTTTTTACCTGTACCTTTTTTAGGATCTTTACCTTCAGTTACAGCGGGTCTTAAGATATTAAATATTTCTTCTTTTTCTTCTACTTGAGTAGGAATAAATTTAAAAAATGTTTTTTGGTCTCCATCTCGTAGTGCTTTACGAGCATTAGTACCACTCATACCTTTATTAGAAGTTTTAATTATTTTAACTTCAACATTATTGTATTTGTCTTCTTTTTTATCAATAGCGGCTGTACGTTTAGTTATATCTGATAAATCTTCTTCGTTGCCCTCTCTAGCCCCTAGAATCCAATATATTTTATCTTCAGGATTATCTGAAGCATAACTATAAACAGCACCAACTGGAGGTTTTTTAGAAGGTTGAACTTCTACCTTCATAGGTAAATAGTTCTGGTAGATTTCCCATACTAAGATAGATTCTGTTTGTTCAATACCATCTCTTGTACCACCCCCTACTAATACTATTAGTTTATCTATTTCAGGATATTGTTTTAAGGTTTCTTCTACAACTTGGAAATGACCAGCAGTAGGTGGTTTAAACCCACCAGCATATAAAGCTACTACTTCTTTTTTTTCTTCACCGAGAATACCTTCTACTAAGAATTTAGTTAATTGATTCATTATAGGAATGAGATGATTTTAGATTGTGCTTCTTCTTTAGATACTGAAGAGTTTATAATGTTTTGTACTTCACCCGAATCTAGGAATGATTGAACTTCAGCATTTAATTTATCTGCTTGTTGTTTCTTTTTAGCTAATTCTTTATCAGTTTTAGGTTTACCATCTTTTACTTTAAATGGCTCCATATATGTTTGTAGAATTTTTTCTACATCTTGCATGGTTTCATCATCACCAGTATTGGCTACAGAAACGAATTTATCACCAAACATATCTTGGTATGTTTTAAAGTTTTTAGCTACTTGGATCCATGTTCTATAAACAGCCCCAGGCATTAAACTTCTATCTTCACCACCTGATTTCTCAAAGCGGTCTTGATTACGTTTTAGTGATGTCTCTAGATGAGTATAAACGTATAACATCATTACATCGTATCCTGCCTCTTTTAATTGGTCAACAAGTAGTTGAGTTTGTTTAGCGGAAGCTGCAGTTCCATCTAGAATAAATGAATCTTTATTAGCTATAGTTTGTGGGATTTGTTCTCCTTTAAGTTTTTTAGTTGCTGCAGCCATTGCTTTCATAAAAGCACTTCTATTTTCAGCATCTGTATCTTTTTGGTTTAATGAAAAACCTTCTTCCTTAGATAAAGCTAAAATAGTATCATCTAAGTTTAGGATTTTAAGACCAGATAAATCTAAATCTTTTAGGATAGAGCCTTTACCCGCACCAGGGGCTCCAGCGAGAATAATGGCCTTTGGATTACCTTCAACCTCATTTAATAATCTAATTAATGAAATCATTTAACGCGCGTTTTGTAATAAATATTACAGCTTTCTCTTGGCTTGCGTTCTGAATTCAGTAAATACTGGTTTATGTTTTGGGTTCTCTAGATCAAATAATTTTTTAACTGTAAGGAAAATATCTAGGTTTTCTTCTTGGCTACGTGTTGATTCATACATTTCCCAACCTTTACCTTGCATTTTACCTTTAGCAGCCTTTCTTTTGTTTGATTTTAACCACAAAACACCATATCGATCTGCTTTTTTACCATAACATTCTTCGTAACATTTACCATAAACCGCAGTTTGCAAATCGTATGTAGTTTGAAGATGGTTAGATGTTTTTAAATCTACAATCCACAATTCGCCATCAATCTCTAAAACTAAATCACAAGTACCTGCTACTTTTAACTCATCCGAAAATAAATGTACCTCTGTTTCGATTAATGTTGGGTTATATTCTTCCCAAAAATCTACAAATCTAAGGAACATTTGCCAAACATCTGGGTGGTATTGTGGGCGACCATGTTTATCTAGAAATTGTAATTCTTCACCTAATAAAAATGCCTCACACATCTCGTGTACCTGGGTACCTTGTTCTGCTGCTTTTCTTACAATGTGGTCTGCAGAATAACCTACTTTCTTTAACCAATCCTCAAAATACTTGCCCTTAGGATAAGTACCTAAAACATAAGTTATAGATGGGTAATACTCTCCGTTACGTCTATAGTAACGTGAGTCTGGCATAGTAATTTGTTTTGCGTCTTTAGAAATCTCTAGGATTCTATTATAAGAGCGTTTTACATTTCGTTTACTCATATCATTTGGAATTTCAGAGACATTAGATCATAACCTGAAATAGGTGTTGTTTCTTGGATTAATTTTGTTATTTGACTAAAACCCATTTCGGATGGATCTTTTTCTTGCATATTTACTAAATACACTTCTTT
>Ga0187219_1000842_pt1 | contig 14883 bp, 18 predicted proteins | sample 13SPOviralmetaG_FD_130162 | JGI IMG/M metagenome (GOLD analysis project Ga0187219, IMG submission 130162) | Marine viral communities from the oligotrophic San Pedro Time Series (SPOT) site, San Pedro Channel, CA, USA - 13 SPOT_SRF_2010-07-21... | ecosystem: Environmental > Aquatic > Marine >... | reverse complement strand
TATCTAATAGTGCAGGTTCTTTTTTACCATTATTTAAAAATTTGGGTATACCCTTACCACTTTGATTTTTATGTACTTCAAACAAAGTTTTACCCGTTTCCTCATCCACATACAGTTTCATATAACGCTTCAAATGGTGATATGAGCAATTTAGGTATCTAGCAGCTGCTTTAACTGATTTAGTTTTATCCATGGCCGTTAAGCACATATCTTTTGATATGGGTTTGGCTGCGGGCATTAATTATCTGTTTCTACTATTGTAAAAGGACCTTGTAAATTATCTTTATTTGCTTTATTAGGTCTAATTTCGGATTTAGTTTTATTTTCCATCTCCTCATATCTCTCAAATTGTTCTTGTGTCATTACTTCTAAATCAACCCAAGTATGATCACCTGTTCCTCTCATTACAGGTACTCCTCTTTTAGCTGATACTGTAGAACAATTAACACAAACATGGTAACCTAATTCTCTTCGTTTTACAGGCATTGAGTTTCCACATTTTGGACATTCCATCATTTCTAATTTTTCCATTGTTTTTATTTGATACATATATTAATCTTTAAATAACTTTAATTTTTTACACACATTGTATACTTGTAATGGTGTTTTTGCTTTATATCTTTTACCATTTTCTTTATCTTCTATATATTGTTCTTCCTCACTATCAATTTTAGTTCCATTAACATACCAAAATATTACTTCAGCCATTTTATCACCATAACATTCATATACTAAATCTTCTATAGTTTGGAAATAAAGATCTTCATACATTATAAGATTTATACCATATTCTGTAAATACTTTATCAGTGCGTTCTTGAATTGAAACAAGCCTATTTAATATAGAAATAAAGAATTTTTTTTGCTTATTTTCAGCTTTTTTTGGGTTTTCTTCTATTTGAAGTTTTAAACCCCCAATAGTAATTGATTTTTTAGGGTGTTTGTTTTTCATCTTTATCTTCTAATTCTTTTAATTTATCTTTATAGTATTTTATAAGCCACCCATTTAAATATCCTTTCATTGTTAGCTCTTCTTTTATTTTTTCAATAAATTTTTTCATATCTTTATTAAATTTTTAGAATAATCTATTATATTGTTGATTGTAATTTTTAAATTGCCTAATTCAAATGTACCTATCTCACCACTATCCTGAATAATAGCTGAGAGTTGTTGGATTATTTGATAATCTTGTTGGTTAAAATTATTACCATCTATTTCAACTATTATATCTTTCCCACCATTAAACCAAGGTTGTAACGATTCTTGTATTTGGGGGTTAGAATTAATAATATTAACACTTTTATTGTATACAGGATAAACTATGGGTTTCATTAAAGATGTATGGTTAACATTAGTACCCCACTTATTAATAAATTTTAAAGTTGAATCATTCATATCTTTTTTCCATTTTTCATGCCTTTCAGAATCACCATCAAAACTTCCAGCTCCTCTTCCAGTTAAATGGTATACTAATGAATTCCAGGGTTGAATAAATTCAAATTCAGCTAATAACATTCTATTGAATAAATCAGAATCTTCTCTACAAGAATGCATTATTGGATCATGCCCTCCTAGAATTTCTAAAAAATCTTTTTTATACATCATCCAAGGAGCAAATATACCCTCTGTTATTTTAGTATCTTTTAGGTGTTCATTTACATATCTATTAAATTCTTCTTCTTTAAATTCTTCAGGGTATATTCCAAAATCTAATAATATTTTTTCTCCTCCGTTAGGGTGAAGTGGTGGTTCAATTCTTGTAGAACATACTACAGAATTAGAATTTAAATATCTATAAGCGTTTATGTCTGCATTTTTTCCTAACATCATATCAGCATGGAATATCATAAAAATATCTGTTGTAGATTTTTCTATGCAAAAATCATAAGCTTTACCAATACCATATAATTTTTCCCCTAATTTAGGGTTTACATAATATTTTAAATTATATTTACTTTTTACTTCTTTTAACCATTTTACAGTACCATCTTCATCTGAATCAACGAATATGATAATGTCATGATCATTTCTGGAAGCATTATTTCTGATTGATGGAATGCATGTTTTTAAATAACGTAGATTTGATTTACTTGGTATGCAAAATGTTATCTTTTCCATAGAAGTAATAGATTTAGGAGTAGGAAGTTTTTTAAAACACATAAGGGTATTTTTAAACCACCATAGAGTAGCATTTTCCCTTAATTTATATGTTAAATCCCAGTCTATGCTAAACCTTTTATCTAACATTTTACCTATAATATATTCATTAGATTGACAATTAATATGACCATCTCCAGGTTGACCAGGTACTGCCCAACTAAGAATTACTCCCTTAGTAGAATGTGAACATATATTATCTAAAAGGATATCTTCAGATTCTTTAGGAACATGCTCCCCAACTTCTAAAGATAAAACCCAATCTACTTTATTAAATTTTTGTTTTTTAGTTAAATCTGCTACACCACATAATCCTTTTGATATCTCTGGTGTATTAGGGTTACCGTCATATCCCTTAGCTGAGGTACATGAAGATTGTAATTCTTTAGTGTAAGCACCTGTCCCACACCCTAAGTCAAGTAAGGAATTATTTTTAGTTATATTTTTTATAGCTTCACATAAGGGTTGATCAAAACAGTGTCCTTCTTCATCTGTTGTTAGCCAAAAACCTTTACTACTTATTTGGTTATTATTTAATGCCATTAGTTTATATTATTTTTATTTGTGTTATTTTCTAGTTCTATAAAATATGAGTCTTTATTTTTAAAACTTATAGATATATTTTTAAAATTTAAAAGGTTTATTAATAAGTCTTTCATTCTTTTATAGGAAAGTTTAAACCCATCATATCCTTCACTTGTATTATTAGATAATCGAGGAGTATTAAAATCCCCAAAGCCTATACATTCTATTTCTTTTAATTCTTTAAAATAAGATAAAACTAAAGGAAGAATATAACATATGAATTTATCAGTGTTAATGTTAGGTTCATGGGTTATTATAGGGAATAAAGTTTTTAATGGGGGAATATAAAAAGAAGAATAATTATTTACACATATAGTTTGGGGTAATTTTATAGCTTCTTTAAAATGTGACTCTACTCTAGGTAATACACTATTTTTATATTCATTCTCAAACCACTTCGATCCCCTACTTGTTGTAAACCCTTTACTATAAAAATCTTTTGAACCCTGTAAATCTCCATATATTAAGGTTGTTGATTTGGAAATGTTGGATAGAAAATTTTTAGAATAAGGGGGAGTATTTTTTAAATAACTGATGAAACTTTTATAATCATAACGATTAGGATGGGTTTTATCATAATTTGAAATTCCATTTATTAATGAATCAAAATATGTAATGGTGTTAGGATCGATAAATGTATAATAAGTAGGATACACATTATTTTTTTCAAACCAATAAAATGAACTACCAAAGTATAAAGAAGGGGTTGATTTTAGTAGATTTGGGTTTAAAGTTTCTAAAGAATCCCCAGGGCCTATTAATAATATTTTTTTCATATTAGATTTTTTGTTTCTTCAGGTCCTATATTAAATAAAGCATCTATTATTCCTATATAAGGAATAAAATCCCCATTAACTTGTTTATATATTGGGTGTTTATACTCATGCCATAGTAAATCTATATTATTATTTTCGAATAGATTTTCACCATCTAAAATATAATCCATAGACCCCTTGACTGATAAGTATTTACTTACACCTAATTCTTTACACATAGATATAAGCGCATGGTCTTTTTTACCTGTATAGTTTATGTCTGATGATAATATCATTTTAGTGTCTATGTTTAATAAATCAACTATATCTAATATTAAACCATAAGTTATATCAGTTAATAACCTATGGGTGCCACTAAGATGATATTCAATTAGCGGAAATATATTTTTAAAATATGGTGTTTTTGAATATGCATGTTTTATGGATGCTAAGTGTTTAATATTCCACTTATTATTATATAATACTTCAGCATTCCCTATTATTAAGTTATCTCTATTATCTGTTTTTTTAATAGGTATACTTAAAAAAGTTTCACCTTGTGCTGTTTTTATCTTATTTCTAACTTGCCAACTACGTTTTTGTAGTTGAGTTGTAGTATAAACTACAAATACATCACTTTGCTTTATTAAGTTAAAATAACCCAACCAAGGATAATACGTTGGTTGCATTAACGACATTATTTTATTATTTGACTGCATATCCAATACCGTTTTCTCCATAGTTATTTCCATTGTACATCATGAATGTATGACCCTTATGTTTAAAAACAAAACTATATTCAACCATCTCACTATCCCATCCACTTTTAGATACTGATAGACAATTATCTGAATCCAAATGGCGATTAAATACTATCCCATTTGTTGATGTAGCGTATCCTATCCTATATCCTATAGCAGGATCTTTATATGAAAAATACATATGGAATAAAAAATTACTTCTAAATACACAAGGTCTTGCTAGCGCTGTTTCTCCCTCTTCAAGGTGTAAAGAAACAATACCCTCTCTATTCCAAGTATAACCATCTTGTGATGTAGCATACTTAATATCATATTTAGGTAAATCTTTATCTATCCATCCGTTACCAGATACGTACCACATCTTATAAACATTTCCATCTTTTATTACATATGGAGCTGTGCAAATACCAAATGGTTCTTTATTAGTTTTAGGCATTAAAGGGGCTCGTGACACACGTTCATAAACACCATCTGTTTCCTTAGCCATACCCATAATTAAAGACATACGGGTTGTAGTTGTGCCTGAGTTCCAACCTATATAATACATCTTTTGATCTTGTATTGATGATGGTGTCACACCATTATCATCAAAACATCCACGTTCGCCAGGTGATATAATAGGTTCATCTGATTTCGATATTTCAGTTATAATATCATCTTTTACTTTAATAATAGAATAACCAATGTGGGATACGTTATCTTTATCTCGTCCTGAATAAAATACCTTGTACTGGTCACCTTCTAGGTGGTGTACTGTAGGTAGCATCCCATGTGATTGATTCCACCATAAGTTTTTATCTGGTTGTATTATTAATCCTTTTTTATTCCACATTTTTATTTTCTTAGGTTAGGTAAAATAACATTCCATCTTGTCCCCTTAATAACTTTATCTACTTCATGCACACACCCATAATTAAACAAAATTAAATCTCCTACATCTTGTATATGTTTAGTGTTGATTTCTTCTCCTTTACTATTCCATACAGTAGTTCCTGATTTTAAATCTTCAATATTTTCATCGTAACTTGATAAATTTAGTATCATTCCATATTTTTGATTATCATAACCATGACGATGTTTTCCAAAATAATCTCCTATATTATAACGAATAAAACTTAACCTTAGATTAAAATCATAACTAGAAGGGGTTAAGAAATCAGTTTCTATGCCACTTAAGGATAAATAGAAGTTTTTATAAAATTGTAAATCAGGGAATATATCATCCCTATCAAAATTAAAACTAGTATAACTTCCAGCACATGCCGGAGGTGAATATTCAGGCATTTCACCTACTTTAAGACTATTCCATTGGGGTAAACCTGTTTGTTCCCATACAATTATATTTTCCTCTTTTTTGTGGTGTTGGGATAGTTTTATTAAATTATTACATTGAGGTTTTGATAAAACATCTTTAACACATACAATATCCTCATTATCTAAGATATTTCTTATTTTTTCCAATAAATCCTTATTTTTTAAGTCTTCTATGGAATTTATTTTTATGGTTTCACATCTCATATATTAAAATATTTACGTTTAAGTTTTTTATTTACTATATTATCTGATTCGAATAAATCAGTTGATGTAACTGTTGAATCATTTGGAATATCTCTAGTTACATTAGCACCCATAGTTATAAATGTATCTGATCCTATGTTAATAAAATCTTTAAATGCTACGTTTACTCCTATAAACGAACGTTCACCTATTACTACGTGTCCTGATATTGTAATACCAGATGCTAAGTAAGCATGATCTTTTATTTTACAGTTATGACCTAAATGATTACTACTCCAAATCATAACATTATCTCCGATCTTCACAGTTGGTTGTATATTATTCTTCTCTAATATAAAACAATTTTCACCCATATCCAAATCGGGCCATGTAACTGTTCCTTTAGAACAAACATAACTAACTAATTCATAACCTAACTCTTTCATAATATTAAACTTTTCTTGTTTAACTTGATTAAGTTTAGAATAAGATAGAGCAACGTGAGCAGAGAATTTGTTAGGTGGGAATATTTTAGTTAGGTTAGATAGTTTCACTAGTGGTAAACCTCTAAACGTATCTTCTTTTACATATTCATCATCTGCTACAAAACCAACTACTTTAAGATCACACTCAGGATCGTTCTCAAAATAATAGTGAGCTAACTCTGCGTATTCTCCTGTTCCAAATATTACTATTTCTTTCATTAAAATTTATTTTTATTATTATACAATATTTCAGTCATATCAAAATGCCACTTTTCATCTATATCAAACGTTTCCTTCTCATGTACTATATATAGTTCAGGGTAGTTTGTTGTGAAATCACCTAAATATACGTTGTTTGATAAATCTTCTTTACTACCCGCATACAAAACATGGGCACCAGAGTATGTTGTGTCAACTAGTTTAGAATCTAACGATCCAGGATATTTAGTTATCATATTTCCTTTACTATCCCAAAAGAAGTTATTATTACTATGAACCGAAAATAAACTTTTATGTTCTGATTCTAGATAATATTTTACAAAACTTTCTATAGTTTCTACCTTTAATAATGGTGCACATGCGTTAATAGTGACAAACCACTTATGTAGTAGTTTATGACCCCACTCCGATACAACTCTAGGTTCTTTTGATTCACTAACTGAGTTTTCTGATCTATGAAATATATTCACGGGATATTTACTTGCTATATCTTTTAATTCTTGATCATATAACGAAAGATAAATATTCTTATTAGGTATAGATTTACAATCTACTAGTTTTTGGATTGCTATTTCAAATAGATTAGATCCACCAAATGGTAATAACATTTTTCCAGGTAATCTCTTAGAGTCTAACCTTGCTTGTATCATAAACGATATATCATTAACGTTTTTCATTTTCTGCTATTTGTTTTGATTTATCTCTTATTTGTTTATCACACTCTTTTATTTTGTAAAAAATCTCTTGTGCTCGTTTTTCATCTAACTCAAAACATAAACGAACAACATCCATCCAGTTTTTATTGTTATCTGCTCTGATTATTTCTATATCATCTAAAAGTTGTAAGTTGGTTTTTTCTGTTGGCATATGTAATAAATCACTTAGTTCAATAACTTGACTATCAAGTTGTTGTATTTTATTTAGTTGTTCTTTAGCCTTTTTTTCATCTAATTCAGTAAGTAGACTTAAAAACAACATTGTACTGAAATTTTGATTCTCTCTTATATCTTTAATATCCTGTATAAGGTTTTGGTTCATAATAATCCTTTATATCTGATTTGTTTATAACGTTATCTGCTTCAATATATGAATTTATTTTGGAGCCTACAACCTTATAGTAATCTATTGCTGGAGCTGATTCTTCAAAATATGGTCGTTTAGTTGTAATCATATCTTTAGTTAATATGTCGCCTGGTTTTAAATCTACTTTTGATACTATAGATCTTCTACCACTTATAAATCCTTTTTCTGATTTAGTATAAACATTACTTTGGTTATTTTGGGTTTTTTCTGCTAATCTTACTAACTTAACCATTTCGTTTAACTGGTGTGGTTCCATAGCAAATGGGTGATCAGGTCCAGGTAATCTTCTAGATAGTGTTATATGTTTTTCAATGCATGTAGCACCTCTTGCTACTGCTAATGCTGGTGTTAATGGAGACATAGTATGATCAGATAATCCTATTTCATCTACTTGAAGTAAACCACTTAAGATATCCATAGATGGCAAACAAATATCTTCTATTGGGGTTGGGTATGCGTTATTACAATGTAATAATGTTAAATGGTTATTGTATTTTTTAAATATATCACTAAATGGCCCCCATGGTACTGAGTTAAAACCAATACCTGCTGACATAATAATGGGTAAACCTGTTGATGCTACTGCTTCTACAAATCTAGGGTCAGTACTTTCAAACCCTGATATTTTCATTCGTTTAACACCTATATCTATTAATTCTTGAATAGCATCTTCATCAAATGGAGTTGACATAAACTCAATACCCTTTTCATCACTATAGGCTTTTAAATCTTTCTGCCAGTCTCTATCTATTTCTATATTTTTAAATAAACCCCTAACATCAGCTATACCATTTATTATTTTAGTTTGTTTAGCGAATATTTTGTGTGATGTGTATGTTTGGAACTTACATATATCAAACCCTGATTCAACAGCTACATCTATTAATGCTTTAGCTTGATTAAAGTTTTGATTAAAGTTAGCCCCTATTTCTGCTATTAGTAAAGTTTTATTTTGTTCCTTCTTCATGTCCTATTATAAACTTTTGTTTATTGCTTAAGTTTTTATACGTTTCACTTTCTATATCAGCATAATTGCCTTTCAATATACCATCCTCTTTAAAACAATCAAAGGTCTTTAGTGACCTACTTAGAGCAAGTGCATTTGGGGATAGATAGTTTGCTTGAGTTAAACATCTAACACCCTCTTTTACTAAACCTCCTTTATGTAACCCATTTGTATTCATAAAATGAATAGTACCTGCCTCTCCTGTAATATCTACAATATTTTCTTCAGGTATTGGGTATTTAAACGTATTAGTAGGTTGGCCATTCATGTTATTAGTAATGTCTTCATATCTACCCCCATGTTGAGTTTCTTTTACATATTTAGTAGGACCATTATTAGGTCCTATATCGGAAAAGTTTATAAATATCTTAAATATCTTATAATCTTCTTGATCACGATGCCAAACCTGGGAATTTCTTTCTGATTGTATAGCGTTTTGTGGGTGTAACCAACTAACTATATTTCTTACTCTAGGTAAATGCCCATAAAAACTTTCTGCCATTTCTATTAAAATCTCTTTCATATATAATTTTATTAGGGCATCATCTAAATTTAATGCTCTCTTTAAATGTTGGTAGTGAATTATTTCATACCATTTATTTCTATCTTGGATAGGATTACCTTTAGCTATCCTATTCATCCTATCTACTATTTCTGGGTTTGATATAAATCCTTTATAAAATTCTATTACTTCATTAAATAAATCTATACCTTGTTGGTCGAATATATCTTTTATATGTGATTTAGCTATACCATCACGTTTTACGGTTTCTACTAAATTTTTATGTAAATCTTTCATATTTTATATATTTTTGGATTATATAGGGGTAAATTAACTAGTTTGGGGTATATATTTTCGGTGTTAGGTAACATTTCTATGTTTTCATTTATATAATAGGGTTGTTTGTGTAATGGTGGATATAAACGTGAGTTAACGTATTTATCACGATACAATTGCGCTGTTTTTTCATCTTCAGTAATTAGTGTGGCTATGTAATATGATGAGTTTAAATCGTGCTCTATTAATCTCCCTTTTAGGTTTAATGATTTTAACTTATTGAATGCCTCCTTACGTTGCTCTAACTTTTCATTATAGACTTCTAACTGAGTTAAAGCTATTGTAGCATTTAGGTTATTCATATAAAACTTAAAACCTGATTCTACTATTTCATATCCTTTTGATGTGTTTTGTCTACCAAAGTTTCTATACGATTGAATATATTTTGATATGTCTTTATTGTTAGTTGATACCATACCACCATCTGATGATGCTATAGGTTTATAGGGGTGAAAACTAAAAAAGGCAGCATCTGATTTCATTTTAGGCATAGCGCAATGGGCTGAATCTAGTAGTATTATTTCTTTAAACCCATCTTGGTCTAACGTTTTAGTAAGGTTAGGGATTTTAGATACACCCCCGTACAACACAGGCATTACTATAGGTTTTATACTACCATCAGAATAATGCTCACATCTTTGGCTACGTTTCCATCTATAATTATCTATATCAAATAACATATTGTTATCTACATCTACAAATATTAAATTATGTCCATGATGTTTAGCTGCCCAAGCTACCGATGTAAAACCAAATGATGGAGTATAAACATCACACTTACCATATTTTTCTTTATAATAAGCAAATAAAATAAATGCTGCTGCAGAGGCAGAGTTAGTAGCAATATTATATTTGTTACTACTGTATTCCGCAAACTTTAATTCAAACACACTTACATTAGACCCAAACCCCATATCTCCACTTTCGATAACCTTAGCTATATCGTTTTGTGAATAATAAGGTGATATTTTAGTTTCAAATAACTTCATATATTAACACTTAAGTCCTTTTTCTATTAAAACTTTTAATTCTTTTATATCTTTTTTAACCCATAATTCTGAGTTAAAATGAGGTCCCATATATTTTTCCCAATCTCGATAAATTCTATTTGTATATTGAGGTCTAATTTGTAGTAAATTTATATTAGGTACTTGGTATGTAAAAGGTAACTCTGTTTCAGCTAACATATCCTCATGAAGCTTTTCTCCCGGTCTTAAACCTACAATTTCTGTATTGGATTTTTTGCCAATAATTTTTTCTAAAGCTTCAATACAAACGGGTAATGTATATGAATTTATTTGGGGAACAAATACTTCTCCTCCTTGAGAGTTTTCTAATGCCCCTAAAACAGCATCCACAGCATCATTTAAAGTAAATAAAAATCTAGTCATTTCTTCGGATGTTACTTTAATTTTTTGACCTTTTTTAATCCAATCCATAAATAAAGGAACAAATGAACCACGAGAAGCAATTACATTCCCGTATCTGACAGAAGCAAATGTTGTACTAGTTGAATAATAATCATAATTTGTAAATATACGTTCAGCTATAAACTTACTTGAACCGTAAACATTTACAGGTTGACAAGCTTTATCTGTAGAAACCAAAATACATTTTTTCACTTTATTGGATAGAGCTGCTCTAGCTACATTTTCAGACCCATTAATATTAGTTTTAATACACTCATCAGGATGCCACTCCATATCATCAATTCTTTTTAATGCTTCTGTATGGATAATGTAATCTACCTTATGACGTTGTAAAGTAACATTTAATTTATTATAATCCCTTACATCTCCAATAACTCTAACTATTTCAGGATTATTACCAAATATTAAAGCCTGTTTACCCTCATCACGACTGTATATTATAATTTTATTAAATTGTTTAAGTTGTTTAACAAGTGCTTTACCTAACGATCCAGTTCCTCCTGTTATTAAAATTGTTTTATTTTTCATTTTTTATATAATTTATGATTCTTTTAGATGCTTGATTATCATTAAACTCATCGTACATTTTTAATATATCCTTATGGTGTAATTTTATATCAGACAAAAATCTAATAATATCTTTATTATTTTTTAACATAGGTAATATTTTTTCTTTTGAAGTCATTTGTTTAAATCCTTCCTTACTAATATTAAATACTCTTTTCCACAAATCCAATTGTTCTTCATCTCCCCCTACATTATTTATCATATCTTGATTACTTTCTAAATTCTCAAAATATCCTATCTGTAATGAAAAATCTATAATTTCTTTATTTAAAAAATAAGAAGGATACATAACAGAGCTAATAGCACCTACATGAATATCACATAGATTATACATTCCCCAAATATGGGTTTCTTCTAAAATAGGAGTCACATCTTCAATAATAAACTTAGGAAAATATTCATTTTTTAAATTTTCAAATGGCTCTTTAGGATAAGGTTTTACAAAATATTGATACTCAGGATGGTTTTCTTTAAATTTTTTAAACTCATCAAATAATTTATATCTAAATTTATTAATAAAAGTATAAAATATTACTTGTTTTTTATTTGGATCTATATTATAGTGTTTTTTTAATGTATCTAAATCCTGTTTATTTACATCTAAATTTTGATCATATTTAGGATTTCCTACTACAACACTATTACCCTTAAAATTTAATAATTTTCTTTGAGTTTGGATAAATTTACTATGATCAAACCAAACATCTATATTTTGTACAAATCTATTTTTACTTTCAGATTCTAAGAATTGGTTAATACTATTTATAAAAGCTGAGTTAGGTTCAACTAATGCAATTTTAGTATTCCATTTTTGTTTAAATTCTAATATAATACTTTCTTCAGGGTACCACCTTTCTCTACTAAGAATCAGCCAATCGGGTTTAAAAGGTAAATTTATATTTAAAGTGTTTGAAAAATGAGGTATGATTTTATTTTTATCTTTAATATTATGGTTGGTGTAATATGATGAAAATTGTAAACGTGGATCTCTTATTAAAGTATCATTACATATCATGTAAAATATGTTTAAAGTAGGATCATTCCACCCCTCATTTATAATACTATTCAAATAGCTTGCATGTTTAGCATCTGAAGCAAATATAACTATATTTTTCATAGGGTGTTATAATAATTATTTTGTTTTTCTTGCTTTTCTATTGTTTTCTCATGTATTAAACACCACTCATTTTGTTGGGGTAAATGTGAAATTGATTTGTGACCTTCTAATATTTCATGGACTTTATTTTTCCATTTTATATTATCATCATTTCTATAAATTCTCCATTGGTAATCAGGAAAATTAACCCACCCTTTTTCATCTACTCTCCACCCCCATTTTTGGATATGTTCTTGGGTTAAACCTTTTACTGTGTTAATTCTAGGCACTAAAATAACATCAACATTATTTACTTCTAATACTTGAGGTAATAATCTTAAAACATATTCATCTACCATTTCATCAGCATCAATTTGAAAAATATAATCTCCTTTACATAATGAAGTTAATTTATTTTTCCAATCCGCAAAATGACCCTTAAATTCACCTGGTGTCCAAGCAAATTCACCATTAATAGATTTTGCTCTTAGGAATTGTTCAATTGATTTATTTCCATTTTTAGAATCATACAGTACAACAATTTCATCTTCTGGCCTTTTATTTTTTACTAAAAAATTTATTAGTCTTTGAATTTCTATAAACTCATTACAGACTGTTATTGCATAACTTATTTTCATATCTTAACTAGGTAATACCCCAATATACGAAAGAGCTTCCATAAAATCACGTTCCTCAAATTGTTTCATTGTAGTCATGTCCATTCTATATTTATAGTATTTATCTTTTTTTCCTGGAATAGGATATTTTTCTTTTTCTTCTTCTGTTACCTCTACAGCTTTAACTGCTGCCCATTTCCAATTTTCTGTTGTGGATCCATTTGCAAACACCATTCCTTGTTTTGGTAAATTTACAGTTGAAGGAAACCATACTTGACCTGTTTTATCTTCATGTCTAAGATCCTTATAAAGTTCAGGAAGAATTTCTAATTGATCTTCCATTATTTCTTCTCCTTCTCTCATTAAAGAATTAGATTGAAAACCACAACCATAACAAAAATAGTTATTTATATCTTGGTTTACTTCAGTAACATAACATGCATCTGATCCACATCTAGGACATATGTCTAATTTATCTGAGTTCATATTTTTTGTAATTTGGGTAGTTTTAATTTAGGCATTTTATTATCTCCTATTTTTTTAAGTTTTGGGAGTTGAAGTGAAACTTGTTTAGGTGCTACTACTACATTTTCTTCTAATATATTTTTAAATTTTTCTTTCATTTTCTCAAAGGTAAAATTTTCTTTAGCAAAATTACCTTGTTGTTTACCTCTATGGATATAGTTTTTATACTTTTTATGCATATCCTTTAGCACATTTCCTAAAGCCATTTGATCAACATCGAACCATTTAGCTCCATCAACAAACCAATCATTTTTAACACTTTGGTGAATATCTCCTAGGGTACCAGGTAGTAATATGCTCATATCAGGTTTAAGAAAATCAACATGACCAGACCAACCTGATGCTATTATAGGTTTTTTGGTTTGGGTAAATTCGAGTAATGGTCTACCAAATCCTTCACCTTTAGTTAAACTAACCATACATTTTACTTTGGGATGGTTATATAATTCATTCATTTCACTATCTAAAAGATCTCCATGAATAACATATATTTTAGGTAATTTTCCCCTTACTGTTTTTTTAATTTTATTTATTTTTTTCAATAAAGATTCTTTATCCATATAAGATACTACACCCCCAGAAGTTTTCATTATTAAGGCAGGTTGGTTTTGTTTATTTTTAAATGTTTCTAAAAATGCTTTTACTAATAAACCTACATTTTTTCTATCATGTCCAATATCTCCTTGCATCCAATGCCCTACAAATAAAAAACAAAAGGATTGTTTTATTTCAGGTAAATCTAATACCTCATTAGTTTTTTTATAAACATTTTCATCAAATCCTTCAAATAATACTTCTGTTTTAGCAGATAATTCAATGTTTTTGATAACTTGTTGTTGTTGATTTTTTTGTTGATATTTACTATCTTTTAACACTTGAACTGTGTGGTTAGAAGAACCTACTATAATATTCATTCTATTACAACCTTCTATCCATTCTGGCTTACATAAAGTAGTTTCTATACCAGCGGTCATTCCTATGTTATAATGTCCTTGTGGCATAAATTCATTTGGAATTGATATTTGCATCCAAATATCTGGTTTTGGGTATTGTTGATTAGGTTGAGGTTGCCATAAATAGGTGTTTAAAAATTTCCATTCTTCATGATCTTCAATAAAACCCCAAGGTGTAGCTCCCCACCTTTGTGGTAATATTTTTACATCATATTTATCCATTTCAATAATGGCTTTTACTACGTCTCTTGATCTTGCTCCATAACCTGAGTAGGTATCTATTGGGCAACTTATCATAAATGTTGGTTT
>Ga0187219_1000841_pt1 | contig 14895 bp, 21 predicted proteins | sample 13SPOviralmetaG_FD_130162 | JGI IMG/M metagenome (GOLD analysis project Ga0187219, IMG submission 130162) | Marine viral communities from the oligotrophic San Pedro Time Series (SPOT) site, San Pedro Channel, CA, USA - 13 SPOT_SRF_2010-07-21... | ecosystem: Environmental > Aquatic > Marine >... | reverse complement strand
TTGAAAAATTTGGAAGTTTATACTTACATAAAAGAGCTAACCCAGATGTAGCATTTAATGGTCAATTAGTTTTTGAGGAAAAAGTACTACAGTTAATTAACAATGTACAAAAACACTACCCTCATGTAAAAAAGTTAGCTTTAGCTGGGGGCATATTTGCTAATGTAAAGTTAAATAAAAGAATAAATGAATTAGATTGGGTTGATGAAGTTTTTATAGCTCCCCCAATGGGAGATGAGGGTTTATCTTTAGGATGTGCTTTAGCTTCTCATAAAAATTTAGATCCTAAATTCAAACCTTTTAAATTAGATAATGTATTTTTAGGAACGTCATATGATGATTCAGAATTTCATTACAACTCAATTAAATATCAAAAATCACCTTTAGATATGGATGAGTTATCCCAACATTTAAAATCAGGAAAAATAGTAGGGTGGTTTCAAGGTAGGTATGAACACGGTCCTAGAGCTTTATGTAATAGAAGCATTATAGCAGATCCATCAGTACCTGGGACTTATAAAAAAATTAATGATAGGTTGCAAAGGAATGATAATATGCCATTCGCACCAGTTGTAATAGATAAATATGCTGATGATGTTTTTAATATTCCAAAATCAAAGTACACAGCTGAGTTTATGACTATGTTATATGATACTAAAAAAGAATGGCACAATAAGATACCAGCCGTGGTACACCCTATAGATAAAACGGCTAGAATACAAATAGTAACACAAAAATCTAACCCAAAATTTTACAAATTAATAAATAAGTTTAATGATATAACTAATATTCCTGTTTTACTAAATACAAGTTTTAATGTACATGGTGAACCTATAGTTTGTCACCCCAAAGAAGCATTCGTACATTTACGTAATAATATAGTAGATATATTAGTAATTAATAATAGCATATACACAAAAAATGATAAATAAACTACAACTTCAAAGTATAATTGATAAATACTATTTAGGGTTAAATGAATCCGTAAAATGGGTTATCAAAGATAAAAAAATAAGTATTGACTTTATGACACCTACCAAGGATGTTATTGGGAAAGTTACTTGTGATGATTTTTCAATGGAAGATGGTAATTTAGCTATATATGATACTAAGAAACTACAAAGTTTAGTATCTATATGTAATGGAGATTTACTTCTTGAATTAGAAAAAAATAATGCAATTTATACTAAGTTAAAAATATCAGATTTAAACTTTAATTTAGCTTATGCTTTATCAGATCCATTACTTATAAATAAAGTAGGAACTGTAAATGTTCAGGATTGGGTAGTTGAGTTAGATATGTCGGCTGAAGATATTACCAATTTAATTAAAGCTAAAAGTGCACTATCCCAAGTAGATAATATGCTTATTACCACTACTAAAAATTTAGATGATGAGAAAGTAGTTGAGTTTGTATTTGGGGATGAAGCTGGTCACAATAATAAAATTACATACCAAATACCAGGAAGAGTAGATGAGTTAAATCTACAAATACCTTATAACTCAGATGTGTTAAAAACTATACTTCAAGCGAATAAAGATATGGAAGGTGGTAAAATGCTTCTTAGTTCTATGGGTTTACTTAAGTTTGAATTTTCACACAATGGAACTTTTAGTGAATATTTTATGGTAAGACGCGCAGAAACAGATTTTTAACATATGTATATAAAAATAATATTGGAGTTTAGGACACGCTGTTATTTTTTAAATTAATCGGGAACTTAGGTCCCACTAAAAACAAATGATATGAGTACATTATTCAATGAGCGTACACCGTTCGATTTATTATTCCGTAACCTATTCAAGGCAGACGGCGCTTTTCAACCAACTACGTTTGAAAACAAACAACCACACCCACTAGATATTTTTTATGACGATGCCGGACTTCATTTTGAAGTTGCGTGTACTGGTCTAACTAAAAAAGATATTCAACTAGAAATTGATGGAGATCTTTTAAAAATTATCTACGATAAACCAGCTGAAGAAGATGATTATACAGGCTATATCTATAAGGGATTAGCTAAAAGATCTTTTAACTTAGGCTATAAAGTTGCAGCTAAATTCGAACTTGAGAAATTAGAAGCAGAAATGAAAGATGGTTTGCTACATCTCTTTATTCCAATTGCGGAATCTAAAAAAGCAAAAACAATTAAAATTAAGTAATAGTTTCGTTAAAATAGCGTGTCCTAACGCCATATTTTACGTATATTTACGTCAAATAAATAATTAAATAAAGTTATATGTCAACAACAATTAAAGATCCCTTATTAGAACCCTATTTTATAGGGAAAGATGCTCACTGCTACACTGTGTATGAAGCAGTTGCCCCTAAAAAAACAAGAGCAGGTGATGCTCTAAAAAAAGGGGAGGTAGGTAAAGTATATGAAAAACCACAAGGTCACTATGCTTCTTTTGGTTCTGCTTTACAAAAAATAGCTAAAGAAAAATTAAACAATCAACAAGATCATTACTCTAGCATCCAGGAGTATGTGGATAAATGGGATGAATTATTAATAGAATTAAAAAAACTACAAAATTACAAAGGATTATGAAATTAGAAGCATTATTTAATGCCGTTATTGTAAAACCTCTAGAAGCTGAGGAGCAAACATACGGAAACATTATTGTCCCAGACATGGGAAGTGAGAAAAACACAACAGGTGAAGTTGTATCAGTAGGACCAGGTCAAAGCACATTAATGGGAGAATTTATTCCTACCATTAGTAAAGTTGGAGATATTGTTGTTTTACCAACTCAAGGATTTACAAAACTACCATATGATGGGGAAGAATATTTTGTGGGACCAGAAAATCAAATTTTAGCAAAAATAAATAAATAAAATGTCAGTAGATATGAAAAAAACAGTAAAATTTGGACCCGAAGCAAGGGCAGAATTAATGAAAGGTATTGATACACTAGCAGATGCAGTTGTATGTACTTTAGGACCAAATGGAAGAAATGTACTAATTGATATAGCAGGTACAGATAGAACAGGTAAACCCATTCATACTAAGGATGGTGTTACTGTAGCTAAACACATTATGGTTGAAGATCTAAACCAAAATTTAGGAGTTCAAATGGTAAAAGAAGCAGCATTACAAACAGCTGAAAAGGCTGGTGATGGAACTACAACTTCTACTTTACTAGCACGTGAATTAGTAAAAGCAGGATTAAAACATTTAAATAATGGAGAAAATGCTGTTGAAATCAAACGTGGAATTGATACTGCAGTAAAAGAAGTAATTGGTTTTATTAGAAATAATATTTCTCAAGAAATTTCAAATGAAGAGCAATTAGAACAAATTGCAACCATATCAGCAAATAATGATATTGAAGTTGGTAAATTAATTTCTACTGCTATTGAGAAAGTAGGGCGTGATGGAGTTGTTCATATTGAAGAATCAAAATCAGGTGAAACTTATTTGGAAACAGTAGAAGGAATGCAGTTTAATAGAGGATATAAATCCCATTTCTTTGTTACTGATAACAACAGTATGAGTTGTACCTTAGAAGATCCATTAATTTTAATTGCAGATCACAAATTTACAACAGTTAAAGAATTACTTCCTATTCTGGAAAATGTTTCAAGCACTAATAAATCACTTTTGATTATTGCTGATGATATTGATAATGAGGCTTTAGCAACTTTAATTGTAAATAAAGCACGAGGAATCCTAAAAGTAGCAGCTGTAAAAGCACCTGATTTTGGAGATAGAAAAAAATTAATCCTTGAAGATATTGCTACATTAACAGGTGGTACTGTTTTTGACAAAGACAAGGGGATGAAATTAGATAAATTTTCTCATGATTGGTTTGGTCAAGCTCGAACTGTAACCGTTACTAAAGATGAAACAACTATTGTTGATGGTAAAGGTAAGGATGAAGACATTAACCAAAGAGTTAATGAATTACAAACCCAAATTGATAAATCAGATACACCGTTTGTAACAGAACAACTACAAAATCGTCTTGCTAAGATGGTAGGAGGAGTATCTATTATTCATGTTGGTGGTCATACTGAAGTTGAAATGAGAGAGAAAAAAGATCGTGTAGACGATGCTCTTCATGCTACAAAAGCAGCATTGGAAGGTGGTATAGTCCCAGGTGGGGGAGCTGCATTGTTATATGCTCGTGAATCTATTAATAATAGTGGTATAGGCTCCCAAATAGTATACGAGGCCTGTGGTAAACCATTCGAACAAATACTTTTAAACGCAGGTTACACACCTACAGACGCTCAAATGATTGGTAAATATCAATTAGTAGATGCGAAAAAAGATGTATGGACTGGTTATAACTTAAAAACAGGAGATGTTGTAGATATGAAAGAAGCAGGTATTTTGGATCCGTCTAAAGTAACTAGAACAGCACTTGAAAATGCAGCATCAGTAGCAGGGACAATTTTACTCACAGAATGTGTGGTAGTTGACCACCCAGAGCAAGAAACACCAACTCCAGATGCAATGTATTAATTATGAGTACTGAGAAAGTAGAACATAATGAACTAATAGCTCAACGTGTCCCTCCAGGGGACCGTTGGTCTTTAGTTGGTGATCCAAAAAAGGAAGTATTTAAAACTCTTACAGATGCTTTAGAAGCATTTCTACAACAGACAGGATTTAAAGGAGCTTATAGGTTAGATCCTCTAGACAGTAAACTTTATGCTATTCAAGTCCAAGAGTATGAGGTTAAAAAAGAAGAACCCAAAATGTATTCACTATATGGTGAATTTAAACAGGGGATATAGTTTGGAAATTAATAATATATTTCGTATATTTAAGTTATGATAAATAAAGAACATTCACTTTTAGTAGAAAAGTATAGACCCATTAAATTGGAAAATTATGTAGGAAATGAGCATATTAAAACTACAATTAATCAATATTTGGGACAGAATGATATTCAAAATCTAATATTTTATGGACCTGCCGGAACGGGAAAAACAACTCTTGCTAAACTTATTGTTAAAAGTCTTGATTGTGATCATCTTTATATCAATGCCTCTGATGAAAGGGGGATTGAAACGATTAGAGATAAAGTTTCAGGGTTTGCAAGCACAGCTAGTTTTAAACCACTTAAAGTGGTCATTTTGGATGAAGCTGATTTTCTTACTATTCAAGCGCAAGCTTCACTCCGTAATGTTATTGAAACGTTTTCGAGAACGACTAGGTTTATAATGACTTGTAATTATGTTGAGCGTATCATTGATCCTCTACAGTCACGTTGTCAAGTATTAAAAATTGTACCACCTACAAAGGTGGATGTTGCCAAACACATAGCATGGATTTTAGGTGAAGAAAATACTGAATTTGAATTGGAAGATATTAAAATTATTACAAATCAATTCTATCCAGATTTACGTAAATGTTTAAATACGGTTCAACTATCAACACAAGATAATAAATTAGTTATTGATAAATCAGTACTTGTATCATCTAACTATATGACTCAGGTTCTTAAACAACTATCAAATGCAAAACCTAATTGGAGAGAAATTAGACAAACAATTGCTAATGCAAATGTTAAAGACTTTGAAGAATTATATCGTTACCTCTATGATAATTCTTCTAAATTTGCCCCTGGAAACGAGGGAATGGTCGCAGTTCATGTTAACGAATATTCGTACCAGTCTAATTTTCGCATTGATAAAGAAATAAATTGTTTAGCTTTAATATCTAAGTTAATAGAATTAAAATGAAAAGATTTATAGAATTTGCTCTAATATGGTACAGCCAACAGATGGCTATTCCATTTTGGATGTTAGGGCATGTTCATTTATCTTTAAATGTTTATAAAGACCTACATGAAATAATCGCTAGTGTGGGTTTAAATATTTTAGTTGCGATTGGGTTTATAATAGATTTTAAAAACAATAAAAAAGAAAGTAAAAATGGAACAACAACAAAAAATGAATCTTAACGTAGATTTACAAAACACTCAAGTAGTAGAAACTAAAGAGGGAAATGTAGTATTTCAACAAGGAGTAATTCTCCGTAGGGTTTCTAAATTCGTAGTGGGAGCAGATGAAGATGCAGTAATGCCTATCCCTGTATTTTATGACCCAATAACAGGGAAGATTTTAAAAGATACTATTCCTGCTGAGTTAAGAAAAGATTATGAAGACCACATAATTAATGGATAAGCAAGAGATTTCAAATATATTTGGGTGGCTGGATGAGATTACACTAAAAAAGTCTCATTCAGACTCATTCTCTGAAGCATCATGGGATAAGTGGAATTCCTATATGGTTCATAGGTATATGTCTATGAATTTGGGTTATATTGATATTGTAAACTATGTACAAAAAATCAACCCCCAAAACAAAAAACAGATATACTCCATTTATAAAGAAATGATCCCAAAGAAGAAACTTTGGCTTAAATATATCAAAAATCAAAATAAAAATAATTACCAAGAGGTAACAAGTTATATCTCTAAATATTATGAATGTTCCCAAGATGAAGCTGAACAATATATTAGTATGCTTCAAAAACCAGGGGTAGAAGATATCTTATGTAAAATGGGGGTTGAAGGGAAAGAAATTAAAAAAATAATTAAAAAAGCAAAAATATGAGTAGATTAGTTGAAATGTTACGTATGTCTGCATTGACAGATAAATCAAAAGCTTTATTATCACTTGAATTGTTAGGTGACCGAGCAGTAGGTATTGGGGATCATTCCACAGAAGATTTTTATAAAAATGCTGAAGAAGCACTTTCAATGTTGGTTGATGCCGATGATAGAATAGCAGCAATAGATAAATATTTTACTGAAAAAGAAGTGGTAAAGGGGTAGGAAAACCCATTTACCTTTCGTATATTCCAGGCATATAAAACACACACACCATATGGGAGACTCAGTAAAAAAATATGAAGAAATGATTAGAGAAAATAATACACAATTAGATAGTCACAATACTACCTCAACAAAATTAGATGTAAAGGTATTTGAAAAAGAATACCCAGAATTATCTAATGAATTTAAAAAAATTCAAAAAGAAATGTATGAGTTATTTGCTCGTAAGCATATGGATTATGGTTTAAATAACATTGCTTTAGGTGGAAACATATTACATAATGACGAAGATAAGAAATTTTCATTAACAGGTTTATGTATTAGACTTACTGATAAAATTTCCCGTTTAAAAAATCTATTAATTAATGGTAGATCATTTGTTATTGGTGAGGGTATGGAAGATACATTTATTGATATTGCCAATTATGGAATAATCGGTCTTTTAGTAGGTCGCAATAAATGGAAAAAATAATTGGGGAAGAAAAAGAAAATACCACAGATAGTAAGATACATTCAGGAGAATCCTCCTGAACCTGTCAATTTTGCATTTGAAAAAAATATTTCTTATTCACAACTATCCATGTATACCCAATGTCCTAAAAAATGGGCATTAAATTATAGGGATGGTCATAAGGTTAGGGAACAAAGTATTCATATGACTTTTGGAACAGCTGTACATGAAACTCTCCAAATGTATTTAGATGTAATGTATAACGAATCAGCAGCAGCCGCTGATAGGATTGATTTAGAAGAGGATTTTGAAACCCGTTTAAGAGAATGTTACGCTAAGGCCTATAAAGCTAATAAAAACATTCATTTTAGTTCTCCAAAACAAATTAGAGAATTTTATGATGATGGTATTGAAATAATTTCCTATGTGAAGAAAAATAGGAGTAAGTATTTCTCTAAACGTGGTTGGTCATTAGTAGGTTGTGAAATACCCATAGTAATTGCGCCTAACCCACGTTTACCTCGCGTTAAATACATGGGTTTCCTTGATGTCGTGTTATATCATGAAGACACAGAAAAATTTGTTATTTTAGATATTAAAACCTCAACAAGTGGGTGGAACGCTAATGCAAAAAAGGACAAATCTAAACAACACCAGTTAGTTTTATATAAAAAGTTCTTTGCTGAACAGTATAAAGTTCCGGTAGATAGTATTGAGATTGAATTTTTTATTGTTAAACGTAAGTTATGGGAATCTGATGATTATGTAATTAAGCGTGTGCAACAGTTTAGACCTCCATCTGGAAAAACATCAGTTAATAGAGCAACAACTTCATTAAAAACATTTTTAGATAATTGTTTTACCCCAGATGGGTTTAATGATAAAGAAATGCCAGCTACAATAAATAATAATTGTAAGTGGTGTCCTTTCCATAAGACACATTTATGTTCTGCGACATACTGATATTTTTATATATGTATATGAAATGATAAAAAATAAATAACTATGAGTACCAACAAAGAAATGACACTAACTAGTGTAAAAGTAAAAAGTGATCTATTTGAAGATTTTAAAATAGAATGTGTAAAGAGAAAATTTAGTTTTCAAAAATTATCTGATAGAGCTATTTTTCTTTATTTAACAGATGAGGATTTTAGAAAAAAAATAAACAGTCAAACAAATTTAGATTTAAACAAATAAGTAAAAATGAAAGAAGGTTACATTAAACAAAATGATAGAAAAAAAATTCTATTATTAACAGATGACATTCGTGTTCATTCTGGGGTTGCTCAAATTGGTAGAGAGCTAATTTTTAATACAGCTGGTCATTATAACTGGGTTCAGTTAGCTGGTAGTATTAAACATCCTGAAAAAGGTAATACAGTAGATTTATCTGAGGATGTGAATAAAGATACAGGTTTAACAGATGCTAATGTAAAATTATTTCCTGTAGATGGTTATGGTGATGAAAATATTTTGAGAGAAATAATTAAAACCGAAAAACCAGATGCAATTCTTCTTATAACAGATCCAAGATATTTTATGTGGGTATTCCAGATGGAAGAAGAAATAAGAAGTCAAATCCCAATTGCATATCTTAATATTTGGGATGACATGCCTGCTCCTCAATATAATGAAGAATTTTATGAATCTTGTGATGCTTTGTTTGGTATTTCAAAGCAAACAGTAGCTATAAATAAAATTGTATTAGGTAAAAAAGGAAATGATAAGGTAATTAAATATGTTCCTCATGGATTAGATACTAGAAAATTCTTCCCACTTGAAGATGTAAATGAAGAGTATACTAAATTCAAAAACCAATTAACTCATAATGAAGATAGAGATTTTATTTTGTTCTTCAACTCTAGAAATATCCGTAGAAAATGTATTCCTGATGCTCTAGTAGCTTGGAAATTATTTGTAGATAATTTAACACCTGAAGAAAAGAAAAAATGTTTATTTATTCTACATACAGATCCTAATAGTGAGCATGGTACAGATATACCTGCTGTAATAGAATATCTATTTGGTGAGGATGAAAAATCTATTGTAATTTCCAACCAAAAACTCCCTCATACTTATATGAATTATTTATATAATATGGCAGATGGGGTAATATTACTATCATCAGCAGAAGGTTGGGGGTTATCATTAACTGAATCTTTATTAACAGGTACCCCATTTATTGCTAATGTAACAGGAGGAATGCAGGACCAAATGAGATTTGTTGATGAAAATGGTAAATGGTATACTAATTCTGAAGATGTCCCATCAAACCATAAAGGAACTTATAAAGAACATGGTGAATGGACATTACCTGTTTTCCCTAAAGCTTTATCTTTAGTAGGATCACCTGTAACACCCTATATTTGGGATGATAGATGTAAAGCTGAAGATGCAGCAGAACGAATATCAGAACTATACAAAATGTCGGATGCCAAGAGAAAAGAAATCGGGAATTCAGGTAGAGAATGGGCTATAGGAGATGAAGCTGGTTTTACATCTGTGAAGATGGGGGATACATTTACTGAAGGTATGGAAGAATTATTTTCAACTTGGAAGCCAAGAGAAAGTTTTGTATTCTTAAAAGACACAGATTTCGAAACAAGAGTTTTAAAACATAAATTAAATTACTAATGAAAAACACATTTTATATAAGCTGCCCTATTGATACTTACTCAGGGTATGGAGCAAGAAGTAGGGATTTTGTAAAAGCATTAATCAAATCTGAAAAATATGATGTCAAGATTCTATCACAGAGGTGGGGAAATACTCGTAAAGGTTTTTTAGATGATTTTGAAGAGTGGGAATTTTTAAAAGACCACATTGTTCCTAATTTAACGGAAAAGCCCGACATTTGGTGTCAAGTTACCGTACCTAATGAATTTCAACCAGTAGGTAAATATAACATTGGTTTAACAGCGGGTATCGAAACTACCCAATGTGCTCCTCAATGGATTGAAGGATGTAATAGAATGAATTTAGTATTAACCTCATCCACACATTCTAAAGGTGTATTTGAGCAAACCGCTTATGAAGTTCAAAATAAGCAAACAGGTCAAAAACAAGAATTAAAGCTAACAACTCCTGTAGAAGTATTAATTGAGGGTGCTAATTTAGATGTTTACAAATCTGTAAAAACAATGACTAATGATAAATTAAAAAATTCATTAGATTCAATCCCAGAAAAATTTGCTTATTTGTTTGTAGGTCATTGGTTGCAAGGTGAAATGGGTGAAGATAGAAAAAATGTAGGTTTGTTATTAAAAGCTTTTTATGAAGTATTTAAAAATAAATCAAACGCCCCGGCATTAGTTCTTAAGGTAAGTTGTGGGAAAGGTTCACATATGGATCGAAGAGAAGTAATGAGAAGAATTCATACTATTAGAAAATCCATAAATGCTAAAATTATTCCTAACATTTATGTAATTCATGGTGATTTATCAGATTCTGAAATGAATGAAATATATAACCATCCAAAAATTAAAGCGATGGTGTCCGCAACTAAGGGAGAAGGATTTGGTCGACCCCTATTAGAATTTGCATTAACAGGAAAACCTGTAATAGCATCAGGTTGGTCAGGTCAAACAGATTTTTTAGATAATAAATCAAATGTGCTTTTAGGAGGAACATTAACTGATATTCATCCTTCGGCACAACAAAAAGATATGCTGATTGAAGGGTCTAAGTGGTTCTCAGTTGATCATGGTCAGTTAGGAAATGCTTTAGTTAGTGTAAAAAAAGAATACAAAAAATGGAATAATAAAGGTAAGTCTCACAGTAATAGATTAAAAAAGAAATTTAGTTTTGAAAGTATGCAGAAACAATTACTTGATATTCTAGAAAGTAAAGTTAATCTCCCTAAAAATATTGAGTTGAATCTACCAAAAATTAAACAACCTAAATTAAACTTACCAGAACTTAAAATAGTAAAATAAATGGATAACTTAATAATATGTGACAGATGTGGTTCAGATGCTTGTTATGTGCAAGAAATAAACCAAGATATTAAAAACTACCAATGTTATGGGTGTGGTTTTATTTCAAACTCATTAATGAAGAAAGATTCTCAATTCTTCGAAGAACAGATGGAATTACTTCCAAATCTCTATAAAGAATTAATGGGTGAAGATGAAAGTGGTAAAATATGGATGCCTTCAACGGTTAATATGCCAGCTAAAGGTATGGTATTTGCTAATGGTAAAAGTGCAAATAGTTGGAAATGGGGGGCGGTATTAGCTGTTCCTGTAAAGGAGGAAGAAAAAAATAAATATCCAATCCCAAACAAAGAAGGTGAATTCTACGAATGGAGAATGGATATGGAAACTATAAAAGAGTTTGATGAAAAAGATTATATTGAAGCTTTAGATTATATAGGGATTTTTAAACCAGAAGAATGACAACAGGGGTAATAGCAGGGAATTTTGATGTATACCATCCAGGGTATGTTCAAATGTTAAAAGAAGCAAAAGGTAAGTGTGATTGCCTTGTTGTATTACTTCATACTGACCCTTCAATTGAACGACCTGAAAAGTTAAAACCCATATTATCATCAGATGAACGTAAAGAATTATTATTAAGTATTAGGTATGTTGATGATGTAGTTAGATATACTTACGAAGAACAGCTACTAGACTTACTTAAGATAGGTGAATTTGACATTAGGTTCTTAGGTGATGACTATATTGATAAGCCGTTTACTGGGGATAATTTAAAAATACCTATTCACTATTTAAATAGGAATCATGGTTGGTCAACAACAAAATTTAAAAAACTAATAGCAAAATCTTTAAAATGAAAATACTAGTAACAGGAGGAGCTGGTTTTATTGGTCATAATTTAGTATGGAGACTTTTAGATGAAGGACATGAAGTTCAATCGTTAGATAATTATTCTACCGGTACAGTTAAAAATGAAGTTGATGGTTGTAAATATTGGCATGGTGACATTTCAACTATAGATAACATCGATAAAGATTATGATTTAATTTTCCATTTAGCTGCTCAATCTAGAGTACAGCCCTCATTTAAAAACCCAACAGAAACTTTTAAAATAAATGTAAAGGGAACAGAAGCTGTTTGTAGTTTTGCTCACCATATAGGAGCAAAAGTTGTATATGCTGGTTCATCCTCAAAACACCATAACCCAGCTACTTCACCCTATGCTATGTATAAGTATTTAGGTGAGGGGATATGTAATTTATATAAAGAATCTTTCGGGTTAAATGTTGAGATTTGTAGATTTTATAATGTATATGGTCCAGGAGAAGCATTAGATGAAATAAATGGTAATGTAATTGGTATTTGGAGATCTATAATTAATAGGCAAGGGGGGTTGCAAATTGTTGGTGATGGCGAGCAAAGAAGAGATTTTACTCATGTAGATGATATAGTAGATGGTTTGTGGAGAATTGGTATGGCTAACTTTAGGTCAGGTGAATGTGATTTCCAAACACCATCATCAATAGAAGCTTGGGAGTTAGGAACAGGCATTAATTATTCTATTAATGAGCTAGCTAAAATGTTTCAAGATAAATTTGATGTTGGTATAACTTACATTGAAGACCAACCTGGAAATTATAAAGTAACACTTTGTAGCAGTACAATAGCTAAGGATATTTTAGGTTGGGAACCCCAAGATAGATTATTATATTACATCAATAATTTATAATAAAATGAAAATAAGCTACGCAGTAACAGTATGTGATGAATTTGTTGAAATTCAAAGATTGTTATCTTTTTTACTGACAAATAAAAGAATTAATGATGAAGTTGTAGTATTAGTTGATTTAACTAAAAACAGTGCTACGTCTGAATTATTAGGGTACCTTCATAAATTAAGTTCTAATGATTATATAACATTAGCCGAGCAACCTTTCAATAATCATTTTGCTGATTGGAAAAACATGCTATCTAATTCTTGTACTGGAGATTACATATTCCAAATAGATGCTGATGAAATACCAAATAAATTCTTAATTGATAATCTTCCAGAAGTATTAGAATCAAACCCTGAAGTTGATATGTTAAGAGTCCCTAGAGTAAATACAGTTGAGGGATTAACAGAAGAACATATTAAAAGGTGGGGATGGAATGTAAATGAAAAAGGTTGGGTTAATTGGGCTGATTGGCAGATGAGAATCTATCGAAGACACCCTGATATTAAATGGGTTAATAAAGTACATGAAGTAATAGAAGGATACAAAGTACATGGTGTACTACCAGCAGAAGAAGAATGGGCTTTATATCACCCTAAAGATATAGAAAGACAAGAAAAACAAAACAAATACTATGATACATTATGAAAATAGGAATACTAGGACAGGGATTTGTTGGTAATGCTGTTTACCAAAAATTAATGGAGGGGTTTGATGTTAAAACGTATGATACAAAAGGTATAATTTATTGTAACAGCCGTGAACAAGAAACCTTAGATAATGAAGTTGTGTTTATTTGCTTACCAACACCAATGAATGAAGATGGCAGCTGCCATACAGATATAGTTGAAGCAGCTATTAAACGTGTATTTGAATTTGGGGTTGCTAAAATAGTCGTCATCAAATCAACTGTGCCTCCTGGAACGTGTGCAAAGTGGAGTAAACAATTTCCATCCCTTGATATTATATTTAACCCTGAATTTTTAACTGAAGCCAATGCCGTAAATGATTTTAATAATCAAACACGAATTATTTTAGGAGGTCCATTAGCAGCAACTACTAAGTTAAAAACCATATTTTCAAAAGTATTTCCAAATGCCTCTATAATTAAAACTGATTCAACAAATGCTGAAATGGTTAAATATGTTACTAACACTTTTCTAGCAACCAAAGTATCATTTGCAAATGAAATGTACCAAATATGTGGGAAATTAGGTATAGATTATGATAAGGTAATTGAATATGTTTGTTATGATAATAGGTTAGGTAAATCACATTGGAATGTACCAGGACCAGATGGAGATTTTGGATTTGGGGGTCATTGTTTTCCAAAAGACTTACAAGCATTAATATCACTAGCACATGACTTAAATATATCCCCTAGAATATTAACAGCCGTTGATTGTAAAAACAATGATGTTAGAGAAAATAAAGACTGGAAAGAAATGAAAGGAAGAGCAATTATATAATTTAAAAATATGACAAAACAAAAAACAGTATTAATTACAGGTGTAGCCGGTTTACTTGGAAGTAGATTAGCAGATTGGATTATTGAAAACAAACCAGAATATAAAGTTGTTGGTATTGATGACTTAAGTGGGGGTTATGAAGAAAATATTAACCCAAAAGTAGATTTTTGGCAAATGAATCTTACAGAACACCCCATTGAAAATTGTTTTGAAGTAAATAATTTTGATTATGTTTTTCACTTTGCAGCTTATGCTGCTGAAGGTTTATCTCCTTTTATACGGTGTTATAACTATGATAATAATTTGAAATCAACGGCGCGTATAGTTAATGAGTGTATTAAAAACAACGTTAAAAGACTGGTATTTACGTCAACTTTAGCTGTATATGGTCATGGAAATGGAGGAATATTTGATGAAGATCAACAACAATCACCTATAGACCCTTATGGAGTTGCAAAATATGCTTGTGAAATGGATATCCAAATAGCTAATGAGCAACATGGTTTAGATTACACAATTATCA
>Ga0187219_1000837_pt1 | contig 14922 bp, 15 predicted proteins | sample 13SPOviralmetaG_FD_130162 | JGI IMG/M metagenome (GOLD analysis project Ga0187219, IMG submission 130162) | Marine viral communities from the oligotrophic San Pedro Time Series (SPOT) site, San Pedro Channel, CA, USA - 13 SPOT_SRF_2010-07-21... | ecosystem: Environmental > Aquatic > Marine >... | reverse complement strand
TTCAACAACACCATCCGCAGCAATTGCTTTAGTGAAAGAACCACTATCATTATTGATAGTAAATGTTCCTGTTAAGGAATTATCTACAAAATCCGACGCTGTTATTGTACCAAGATTTCCTCTAATAGTGTAATAAAGAACTGTCCCATTTTCAAAACCATCGGTCGTAACAGTGACAGTAATTACATTACCTTCAGTTAGATTTCTGGGGGCAATAGTGGTCTCTACAGTTCTCTGTTTTGATCCAAGAAAACCATATCCAACAGCGTTAATTGATGAATTTGTTCCAAATACCGGCATTATCCAGCACCAAAATTACTCAAAGTTCCTAAAACTGTATAATTTGAAGCGTTATTTTTAATAATTGCAAATGTATATACGTTTACTGCGTTTGTAAATCCAGAAGATGGTGAAGTTGAGTTTATCCATTTAACCTCAACTTGTTTATCATCAATTTTAAATCCAGTTGTAGTTGGGTTTGACATAACATATGCACTGGAACCCATTGGGATAAGTATGGTTACAACTATACTTCTTTGTGTGGGTATACCTTTTAAGTTTTTTATATTAAATGCAAAATTACCAGTCGAATTTTTAGTGTAATTATGAAGAGATCCTTTATTTACATCAATGATTATATCTTCGTAGGCTGCACCATCATAAACACATATTTTTTCATAAATCTCTTTTACATTTGCAGATGATTCTAAATTCAAACCACCTTCAAAATTAGCATTCTCGTAAAAGAATGCTTTTGATCCAAATGTTTGTTCTCCGTCGTAATATGTGTCTGCCATTTTAGAATTCTATTACGTCTGATGGGTTGATTGGCACATTATCTAAAGCATCTTGTAATACTTCATCAACAGAATCGCCAAATGCTGCCTGAGCTGCTTGACTTAAATTGGATCCTGGATCAGCAATACCAAGTAGATCTGAAGCAGCACCAACAGGATTACCTAATACTTCACCTGCCGTACCGACTAATGATCCTGGTATTACGCCTCCACTAACAACTTGCCCAGCAACATTTGATAAGATTGCTCCAGGTTGAAGACCACCACTTAATATATTTGCTGCACCAGTTGCAGCACCAATAATTCCACTTCCTCCAGAGACAGCACCTAATGCATTAGTTGCAGCAGATGCTAAACCACCACTTGCAAGATCTGTTACTGCACTTGCTCCCATATCAGTAGCAACATTTGCTGCTGCAGCTGCAATACCACCAAGAGGACCACCGGTAACAGCAGCAAGTCCTGCTGCAGTATTAAATAAACTTTCTGCACGAAGACCTAATCCAGATCTGCCAATTAAATTCTCTTGATATCCACATATAGCGTGCCAATTAGGTCTCTTGGTTGTTTCAGTGAATTTACAATATCCTTTTTTACCTGGTCCAAGTTCTAAAATATTTTTTGCTTGGATCTTAATATTGTTTCCTGCTTTAATTGTAATATCTTCTTTTGCCTCCATATGGATGTTTCTGCCTTTTATACAGACATCACCATTCTCTAAAGCATTAATAACAATACTTCCATGCAATCCTGTTATAAAAATATCAACACTTCCTTCTGGATTTTTATGTCCACCTACAACTTCAATAGTTCTATCACCATAAACGTGAGTGATACCACCTTCTGTCATTCCAATAACTGATTTATCACCAGTTTCGGTATTTGCATACAAATTATAAACATCAGAACCATTCTGACCCATCTGAGGGTTTCCAGTATCCAATCTTACATTTGGACTAAAACTCTCTAGTGACCTCTTATGGAATTTTGTTTTCGGTTCTTCTTGTGCCATAAAATATCTACCCTTTCAATATTTATTAGTATCCACCATATCCACCACTACCGCCACCACCACTTGGAGGTGTTGGGGGTGAAGGAGTCGGTGTTGGCGTAGGTGTTGGTGTAGGTGTTGTTGATGTTCCACCACCTCCACCTGATGTAGTTGGTGGAGGTGTAGACGATGGTGGTGGTGTTGATGATGTAGTTGTTGATGGTGTGGCGCTACTGCTACTTGTAGTAGTGACAGTTTCTGAAATTTGTTGAGTCACCTGTGTAACTGTTCCTACTGATGTGGATGCAGAAACAACACTTTCTTCTCTAGTATCGTAGATATATTGGTGAGGTCTGTTTACGTGAACAGATCCAACCATTTTTCTACCATTTGATGGATGTACGTGGAATGGACCGTAATATGGTTTACCATTAACATAACCTATAAGACCGTCATCATTAGAAATACAATCAATAACTTGTTTGACCTCGCCTTGTGGTTCCTCAGGTCTTCTAGTAAATCTAGGTTTAATAATAGCACCAAAACCAGATAATGTTGAAATTTGTATCTCAACTTCTCTATCTACAGATGGGAATATACGATCTGATGTACTTACATTATCATCTGTATTACCCGCAGGGATAATATTAGTAATACTACCATTATCATCTACTGCAATTGTATATGTATTTCCTAAATTATCAGATGCTATATCATCTGAAGAATAATTATTACCAGGACTATAAATTGTAGTTGGTTTTTGAGGATCAATAATAACATCTGTCGGATTATCAACAGATGGTGTGTAATTTTCTCCAGTAGATACTAAAACAATATCGGTTATTTGCTGATAAGATGTTGAATTTGGATCTCTATCTATAATAGCTCTTGCTACTCCACCAAATCCTTGATCACACTCATCAACAATCTCAACAAATGGTGGAGTCGTATATCCACCACCACCATTTACAAGATCAACTCCAAGAAGACTACCAGTTACGCCACGGTCTGCATTTGCAAGATTGATAATTGCATTTGCAACCCCACCAATACCTTTTCCACCAAAGATTTTAATTTTAGTTCCACCACATCCACCAAGTTCTGGTGGTCCAGCATAACAATTACCAAGAACACTTTCAAATCCAGGAACAGATACACTTGGATTTGCAAAATCAAATATACCAAGAGAACCTGTAAGTCCTGCAATATCTTGAACAGCATCAATAACACCAAATCCTCTTTCTGCAAATTCTCTTGCTTTGTTTGCAGTTTCTAAAATTTGACTTACTGGTGTTCCTGATCCTTCTTTACTACCAACACCAATAGTCCACTCATTTGATGCCAGGGCATAATCTGCTGGTGCTTCATTACAATCAAGTGCGCTTACAACATTCTGGAAAGCATCAACTGCACTTGTTAAGAAACCAAACGGACTAAAACCACCAAGAATTTTTCCAACACCTCCTAGAAGTGGTTGTAAAGCTTTTGTGATTCCACCAATGATGGTGTTCATTATTGCACCAACACCTTGATCAGCAATACAACTAACAAAGTTTGTTACATTATCAGCAACATTTTGTAAGAGACCTTTGATCATTCCACCAATACCACCAATCACGGAGTTAGCAATACAAGGTAGAGCATCCGATATTGCTTTTACTGGACTAATAAGAGATGCTTGTGCAGCAATACCTGCAATATCTGCTGCTTTACTACTACCAGTGGCAGCAAGAACCGTGGCATACACACCTTTATAAAGAACATCAAGACCTTTATTCATATTCTCACCCATAGACTCAGACAATGCTGCGGTCATATTATGAATCATTCCAGTAGCACCAGATTGTATGCTTTTTGTTATTGAATCAATTCTCTCATTAATCTGTTGTGTAATATTACCAATACCATCAGTAATTCCCTTTGTAATTTCTTGTATAGAATTGACAAAATTTTCAATATCAGTTTTTATGTCATCGATTTCAGAACTAACTTTGGCAGTTGCCATCGTAACTTTCTGCCCAATAGCACCAAATGCTGAAATTTCTTTGGTCGTAGGATCTTCTTTTGCTAGTGCTTTTTCTAATGCAGCATCTTCTGCGGCAAGTGTTTCATCAAGTGAACCAGCACCACCCTTTCCTTTTTTATTAAGTTTATCTGCAATTTTATTGGAAACTGTTCTTGGTGATTTTTGAGAATCTGAATTTTGCTCATTAGATTCATTACCAACAATAGCACTAGATTTCTTTATAGGACCTGCATATCCAGTAAAGGGTTGAAATGGTGCTGAATATGGTCCAGAGTAAGATACTGCCTTTGTTCTTCCAAATACACCTAATATACAAGGTAGTTGTGCATTATCTCCATCTAAGAAGAAACCAAATACTGTATCTGCTTGTTCAAGTTTTGGAGTTTTTGCTCTATTACACGCACCAGATCCATCAGTTACTCCAAGAAGAACTTGCGCCCAGGGTAAATCCTCATTAGGAAGTTCTGTTTCCGAGTATGGGTGATATCCCATAATACGAACTTTAACTCTATTTCCCCATCCTCCACCATCAGCCTGATCTTGCCAAGATTCTACAGGTGCAATTTGACCGATCCACCAACGAAATCCGTCTCTTCCTACAAAATTAGTTTTAAATAAAGATTCTTCTAACATTAGACTTTATTATTTGGTTTGATCTGCCCAAAAGTATCCCTCACTAACATCATTGCAGTGTAAGATCCTTCACTATCAAAATGATGACATAGTTCCTTAATCATATATAGACCACTTTCTGAAGGATCTGGATCTTCTTTTCCAGTAGATACTTGTCTAAATTCACATTCTATCACGTCACCTGCTTTTAACTGTGTGTTAAGAGGTACAGTCATTTGAACTTTTTGAACAAAAAGACTGCTATATCGATATATTGCCTGAGATTGATACTTAAAAGGATCTGCATTTTCTGTAGTATCTACATTCTGTTCTAAAGTTCCCCTATCAATAAATCCAGTCATCATTCTGGTGGGAACTTCACTTAATGTTTTATCAGATGTTTCGTTAAGTTTTGGTAATACAGGTCTTTCAGATCCAAGATTTTTTGTCGAATTTAAGTGATCTGATATTTTGAAAAGACCTTTCTGTTCTGAGGTGAATTCAAATCTCTGCATATCAAAATAGTATCTCATCGACGAATATGAACCTAATCTCAAATTCTCCATGAGATTTTGATTTCTACTTACAACATATGATGTAATTTTAAAATCTTCACTTTGATTTTGATTTTCTCCATCAGCAACACTTGTTTCAATATATTTTTGTGAATATGGTTTTTGAGTAATTAAATTGTCAATTGATTTGAAGTGAAGTCCTTCTTTTGTTTGATAAAATACAAATCCTGCAACACCATCACCCTTTAGATCTGGAACACTTTTTGATGATAACCATCTCAAAACTGTAAATGGTTTTCGCATATTACCAATAAATCCATACTTATTTTGAGTTTGATCTGGTGCGGAAGCAAATAAACCCTTACCCAAGTACTCATTGACAATAGATTCAACTGATGCCGTTATATTTTGTGAAGTAGGATATTTCTTTGTGACTCTAGTTGTTTCGTTTGTAATAGCAATTCTAGAACAAAGATTTAGAGTCAAAGATTCTTGATTGTTATCTGAAATAACATTTGATATTCCTGAAACAAAAAGATAATCTTCTGGTTTTTCAGAAAAATCTAACTTAGGCATTGTGGTAGAATTTCCTTTCACCCTTAAAGAAACCCTTTCTGCTCCTCTAAGTTTTAACCCTTGATATAGTGATTTTCCATCTATAACAGGACCAGAAGAAGTTACATTTATTTTAGCGGTAACAGTTGGTGAAAAAATATCTTCATAATAATCAATTGAAGATACACCACTTCTAAGATCCACAGACTTAGAACCGTCTCCAGATTCAATTAGAATCTCTTCGTATGTTGAAGGATCTGATGCTGGCATTATGTGTATTGTAACTCTGTGAATATAAAACTATTTAACGAAGTTCCACCACTAACAATCTTTGTACCACCACCCTGATTTGATCCTGTTCTTGGTGCTGGTGGTGGAGATGTTGGGGTACTAATTGGAATTGGTACTTGGATTGTTTTTGGTGTATTATTTGACGCTAAATTAGTAGATTTATTGGTTGGTATGTTGGCGTTTAAATTAGGATTTACAGTATTATTGGATTGATTTGTATTTGGTTTATATGACTCACCAAACTGTTTGATTGCCTCTTCAACCTTTTCTGGAGAGGTTGTTGCTGCATTACTTCCCCGCCCCCTATAGTAACTTTGACCTCGTTCTACATATTGGGCATCACCTTGCATTCCTTCAACAACAGGAACACCAGCAAATGCTTGTGATAATCCTTTAGCAAATCCTACAGGATCTTTTGCTGCCTTTTCTGCTGTCAGTCCCCTATCTGTCATATATGCTACTATCAATTTATCCTGATTCTCTGGAGTAAACTTATCCCCCATTGTAAGACCTGCTTCTTTGACAAACTTATCAGGATACAACATTTGATAAGCACCAACTGCTGCACTTCTAGAATCTGCTGGAACACCCTTTTTTCTTTGATGTGCAAGGTAATCTTTCTGATATTGTACTAATTGAGTAATAGTCATTTGTGTGATATCTTCACCTGCTCTAGAGAAATCACTCAAATGCCCAGAATATGTGGATCCATATCCACCTTCTGCACTACTGATAAATTTTAGTAAACCCTTAGGACTTCCGCCCATATTTTTTCCACTGAATGATGATGGATTTACAGTTTTTTTGTCTTTTTCTGATTGTTCTGATGAAGAACGATTCCTCCACCTATCAATAGTTTTTTGAAGTTTTTCTAGTAAATTTTCAAATATATTTTTATTTTCAGCAGCACTTTTTTCTATCTTTTCGGTATCACCATCAAAGTCAAAAGATATATTTCTCAATTGATTTAATTTATCATCAAGATCACTAGTGAGTGAAGTAAACCAATTAACAGTATTTTCATACCAAGTTCTAGTTACTTCTATAATATTTTGTATCTTTTTTATTAGATTATTTACACCTTCAATTATTCTAGGAAGATTGACAATTCCCCAACCAATCAAAATTGCACCAAGTGCATCCATGATTCGTCCTAACAATCCTTTTGTACTTGATGATATCTTTTTAGTAGTAGATTTATCGCTGATATTACCTATTTGACCCGCTTCAATTATATCTTCCCTTTCCCTTCTTAAGACAGCCTGTCTTCTCTTATTGAATAGTCTTGATTTTGAGAAAATAGCACTTTTCTTTGCTGTATTTCCACGTACAAGGTCTTTACTAATACCAAAGGATATTGAGGTAGCAGAAGTAATACCCTTACCAAATGAAAGTAAAGATTTTCTAATTCCGTTTATACTGTCTCTATTTTTCTTTAGTGATTTCATTTTATGCCAGTACGTTATATTGTGCTAATGCACCAAGGATATATGGATTGTCTGGATTTGATGAAGGAATTGAAATTCCAGGACCTTTTGCAATACTTCCAGAACTCACATTCACCTGCTGTTGACCACCTCCAGAATCCATTGGTATTGGCATAGGTACAACATTTATAGATTGGTTATCAGTTGATTGTGATACATTTTTAATAATATCTCTTTTATCTTTATAAATTGGCACAATATCGGTAGGCATTTTTCCTGTTCTACCAATTTCCCTTTCCTCTTCAATCATTTTGAGGATTTCAGGATCTGTTACCTTCGCACCAACTTGATTTTCGGGAAGTGCTTCTGTTTTAGCAGTTTTCTCCCTTAATTCTTGTTCTTTGCTTTTAGGTAGTAAAGAACTTTGTGGTTCTGATTGTGATTTTGGTTCAGGTTGAGGATCTTTATACGGTATGACATCAAGTTCAATAGGACCCTTTGGTTGAGGTTCAATATTGTCACCTTTGTCGTTTAAATTACTCTCATCAGTATTATTGCTTCCTTCTATTTCAGGTTTAGTGGGATTTGGTTGGGTATCAGTTTTATTTTCTTCATTTTCTTTCTGTTTTGATGGTGGTTGTATTTTTTCTTCTTCTCTTCTTCTCTTCATCGATGTTGGTGTACTATCAGTAATAATATTTCTCCACCATTCATAACCAATATTTGGTGCTTCAGGTTTTACTTCACTTGTTGGAGATTTTTGGGGTTCTATGGAGGGATCTTGATTTTGGTAATCAATTTCTGGATCAGGATTCTCTGGTCCACCTTGACCACTTTGGGCATCAATTTCACTTTGAGTTTTATTCATATCGTCAAACCAATTATAACCAAAATTCTTTAAAGCATTTCCAATATCATCTTTAAAAAATGCTAATCCTCCCAGAACCGCAAGAAGTGCTCCAACTTTAAGGAAACCTAAACTTAAACCCCCAGTTGCAAGTTTAACTGCAAGACTTAGACCTACAAAACCACCAACTGTGAGTAATACTTGTTTCTTGATTTCTTCTAATTTTTCAGTATTACCTTCTGCAAGTGCTTTTATTGTTTCCACTCCCTTAAATGCTAAGAAGGCACCAAAAAGACGTGTAAAAATATTACTCAAACCAGACAAAGAAGACTGTGCTTTTGCACCTAATTTTTTAATAGGTTTAAATGCTGCTACTGTTATCTTCTTCTCAATTGCACTTTCTTTTCCTTCCCTTAATTTTTGTTGAGCAAGTTTTGTCTCTAATATTCTTTCTTGATTTTCTTTTTGTCTCTCTAATGCTTGAGAAGTTGCTAAATTATTTCTTACTGCCTGTAAAGAACTTGATAATTGATTTACTCTTGCAGACAAATTTTCAACTTGTCTTGACACCAATCCAAGTTGAATTGAATTACTGTTTAATAATGCTTTTGATTGTGGATCAATCTCAGTAACAGTAGGATCTGATCTGCCAGTAAATGCACTAGCAGAAATTCTAGATCTTCTTGCTATTAGTGGTGAAATTTCAACCATTCATCTGTTGGTGTTGTGCTTTTAAATTTTCTTCCTCAACGTGCTGTTGTAATAGAGAAAGATATATTTCTTTCTCCCACGGAAGCATATTCTCAAGTTCTGTCAAGCTATATTTATGGTGTTGCATCAGTGCAAAATTAATTCTAAAGTATGACTCAAGATCAGTATGAGCCATACTTATACGAAAAAACTTGCTAATCCCTCAAGTACAACATCATTTTCTACTCCAGTATTTGGATTTGTTACTGTTATTGTGTGGGAAAGTTTTGGCATTGTTTCAAAGAAATTTTCAATTTGTTTGAACTGCTTAGAACTTAATTGCTCGACAAATTCTTTAAGTTCTTTTTTAGTACAATCTTTGATTGACCATGATTCTTCTTCATTGTAAATTTGTTCAATACAAGACATTACAATTTCAAAAGTATCATCAACACTAATATCGCTTAATGCAAAATTACTCTTGATAAACTCTTCCATTGATGGATATTTTAATCTCATCGTTAAGGTATCATCAAGTTTAATATCTTTGCTATGTTTCTCATCAAATATAACTTGAATTTCATCAAGTGCAATTATTGTAGGTACTTTAGTTGTGTTGTCATCAGGACAAGTAATAAGGACCTCTACTTCTTCTCCTACAGATTTTCCTCTAATATTTAAAAACAAATATTCAATATCAAATGTTGAAAGATCTTCTACTTTTATACCGCGAGTAATTATACAACTTTTAATAACATCGTTGACAGCACTGGCAATAGTGTTCATATCTTCGCTTTCCATAGCAATGATAAGAACTTTTTCTTCTTTAACAAGGAAAGGTCTATATTTAATCTTCTTTCCAGTTGAAGGGATTGTCAACTCATAGGTTGGAGTTGAAATTTTTGGTAAAGGCATAATATCCTAAGCAATTCATTAAAATTATTTATTAGGCAGTTCTGGACCCACCTCCACCCGATGCAGCAGAAATACCTTCAGAAATAATAGTTGATCCACCTGATCCACTATTTAAAAATCTACCATCAGCAATCAACCTTTGAATACTATCAAGATTCTCATCAAATGGTCTCTGAGCAAATCCATTGATATCATCACGTCTATCAAGATTTTTTGCTCTGACCTGTTCAGCAAATGATGGTTCATCATTTTTATCTCGTTTAAGAAGTTTATCGACTGATCGTGATCTTCCTGCAATATGTCTATCATAATTAAACGTTGCAGTTGCTTTTAAGACTCTAGATCCCTCATATGATACTGTAGATGCATCCAAAGAAATTGGAAACATTCCAATAAATCTATACTCAAGATAATTTTTATAATCTCGTTCAAATTTTACAATTCTAGTTTCATCACACTTATATTGATTTGGATACCTCATTCTATAGTAATATCCATCTTTTAATGGATCTGCATTATCAAAAGATGAACCATTGGACATAAATTCTAACCAATGTTCCAAAAACTTCATTGACTTATAATCGTCATCAACATAAAAATCCATTGACATTTGTACAAATGTTCTTGTGTGTGCAAATTTTTCTGCGACACCAGTATAATTTCCAATTACATCTGCGGTTGCATAACCACTTCCAGGTAAAGACGCTCTACAACATAAAAGTGATAATTTTTCTTGTGCATATCTATTATCAATTCCCTTTCTTTTTAAATGAGTGCTTAGATTGGGATGAAAACCACCGAATGTTACTGCAAAATGAGATGTTTGTGCAACATTACTAAGTGTGGGTTTAATTTGGGATATCTTTTTAGGAAACGGTCTAGCCACTCTAAATATCTTATAAGTGATTGTTTAGTTATTTAGATGTCATATAAGGGAAAATATCAACCATCCCATCCAAAAAAATATAAGGGTGATCCAACCAATATTATATACCGTTCTTTATGGGAACGTAAATTTATGGTTTACTGTGATAACAATGAAAATATTATAGAGTGGCAATCAGAAGAATTTTTTATTCCATATCGATCACCCATTGATAATAAAATTCATAGATATTTTCCAGATTTTTACATAAAGTATAAAGATATAAATGGTAGAGTTAAATCATCATTGATAGAAGTAAAACCATTACGTCAATGTTCTCCCCCACCCAAACCAAAAAGACAAACTAAAAAATATCTCAATGAAGCATACGAATATGCAAAGAATAGAGCTAAGTGGGAGGCTGCAAAAGACTATTGCGAAGATCGTAGATGGGAATTTAAAGTTATGACTGAGAAAGAATTAGGTATCAAGTAATGGCAATAAGACCCACAGATACAGATATTAATGTTAATAGAGTACGTGGTGTTGCTGATGAAATCATTGGGATAAAAAATCCTGATGATGTTATGATTGGTATTCTTGAAGTTTTAACCGAGGGATCTAAAGTTCCTGAGGCAGGAAAAATATATGTTTTTGTTTATAATGCTAAGACACCTAATATACAATACGACCAAAATCCATTTGTTGCAGTAACTGATGTTATGGCATGGGGATTTCGTGGATATAATTTTCATTGGAATGAAACACGACAATATACTTGGAATGAAGTTGCTGGTGGATTATATGAAGTGTATCCATCAGAGGTAAAAGATTTACAAATGATTCCTTTTGCAAATATTAAGCTAAATACTTGAAAAGTGTCTTTATAGATGGCTGCGCGTAGTATCAGTACTTTTAATCTTGGTGGTGATGATGGGATGTTTAATCTCCCACCACCTCCATCTGCAAAGCAATCACAGTCTACCGCTAATTCGACAGAAACTGCACAAAACAGTGGATCTGGTCCAAATAATACTCCAGGAAAAAAACAACCTGGTCAAGAGCAAAACGGAGAAGTTTACAGATATCCATATACCAAGTTTCAACCTGGTCAAGATATGTTGAGAATTAGTATCTTTGAGTATGAACAAAATAATAATCTCAGTTTAAAAAGTTTTGCTAGCAATGCTATCACAGAGAATGTCACTCCATCTGATGGAAAAAGTGGAGGTACACCACATAGCACAACCTATAACATAAACCTATCTCAACTTAATGTATCTTCATTTTCAGATAGTTTTAATAAACTAGGTGGTAAAACTTTAGGTAAACTTAAAAAAAATGCCAGACATATATTTTTACCAATACCACAAAGGATTAGTGACAGTCTTTCTGTAGGATATGGTCAAGATACTTTAAGTCCTCTTGATACTGCTGCTGTTGCAGCTGCATCTGATGTTATATCGGGTGATGGAAAGGGTGCTGCAAAAATAGCAGCTATGACAAAAGCTTTTATAACGTCACCTGGTAGTGTCAAATTTGCTGGACCTGATAACAGTGAGTTGACTGCATTAAAAACTGGATTGTCTGCACAAATAGTAAATTCTATTGGTAGAAACGTTTCTGCTGATGCATTGATATCAAGAGCATCTGGTCAAATTTTACAATCAAATCTTGAGTTATTATTCAGTAATGTGACACTTAGATCATTTCCATTTGTTTTTGATTTTACTCCTAGAGATGAACTAGAAGCTGAGGAAGTAAGGAAAATTATACAAACAATTAAATATGCAATGTCACCATCAAATGGTGCATCTACCCAAGGTGGTAGTGGTGGTATTTTACTTAAAGCTCCAGATCTATTTACATTCGAGTATATGTCTGGAAAGAATAAACACCCATTTTTAAATTCATTTAAAATTGGTGTTTTAACTGATATGAAAGTAGATTATACTGCATCAGGAACTTATGCAACTTATTCAGGAGCTTTAAAAACACCTGTACATATGAGAATGACACTTCAATTTTCTGAGATTAATCCAGTTTACAAAGAAGATTATGAAAGATCCGAAATGCCAGGAGTAGGTTACTAATGTCTTATTTCAGAGAACTACCAAATATATTATACCAATCAAACCTTCTTCATAAGGTTTCATCTAGAGAATATGTTGCGATTAAAAATATTTTTCGCAGAGTTAAAATAAGAGATGATGTAAATGATACTGCAAATTTTTACAAAAAATATGTAATCCTCGAAGGTCAAAGACCCGATACTATTGCTGAGGAATTTTATGGACAATCAGATCTCGATTGGGTTGTAGTATTAACTTCAGGAATCACAAATATTAAAGATGAATGGCCATTAAGTAATTATGACCTTAGTCGATATGCTTCTGAAAAATATGGTACAGAGTTAAATGCAAATCATCACGATGAAACTCTAGAAGTAAGAGATTCTAAAAATAGACTAATTCTACCAGCAGGTCAAAAAGTTGATAGTGATTTTACAATACCTGCATCATATGATAGTTCTATAACATACAATATAATAGGTGCATATGAGAATATCGCTTATACTGGAAGTGGCGATCTTACTAATATTACAGTTGGTATTAGTAATTTGGTATATGAAACAAGATTGAACGAAGAAAAGAGAAGTATTAATTTATTAAAACCAAGGTACCTTCAACAGTATTTGAGAGAAATTAGAGAGATAATGACTTATGATGAAAGTTCTATGTTTATTAATAACAAATTAATCACCACAGAAAACACTAGACTTATCGGTCCATAAAAGATCTAAACTTTTATCAAAAGTCATTACATAACGATGTTTGCGAGAACGATCTCTCCATTCACCTTCGGCGTCTCTAATTTTACCCCTCGAATGTTTGGAACCATCGTTGAAGTAAAAGTCTTTTTTTGGATCTGATAAACCGCAGTACCTAAAATTGCAAGCACGATAAATTGTGCCACCATGATGATCACTATCAGCATACGAAATAATTGCTCTGACCTCTGTTTCATTTCTAAGACGTTTAATCGCTCTAGAAACAAACCAAGAAGTAATGTTGTACTCTTCTTGCTGAGTGTCGGGGTGGATGCAGAGTCTTGAGAGTTCAAAGAGTCCTTGCTGCTCATTTCTTTCTAATCCGAAAGCGCCTTTTGCTATTTCAGGAACAGGGAGACCTGTAAAAATACAGACTCCCTGGATGCCTCCGATATTTAGAGGACAGAATTGATTGTTTTTATATAAACCGTAATTATATCCAGACTTAAAGGTTTTGGATATATCTTTTAAATAATGAAACCGCAGAAGTAAATCTGCGGCATCACTTTTATTTACCCTATCAATGTGATAATCAGATTTCACTTGAACAATAGATTAAAATATGCTGCCACCACTAGTAAAGTGAGGCAGATCTGATTGTACTTCACTCTTCAGCAAGTTTTGCGAAGTAGGAAAGTGCATCGTCATCATCACTAGAAGAAGAACTAGAAGTGACAATATCTTCTGCGTTGAAGTCACCAGGGGTAGAAGTCACTGCGGGTGCAGCACCACGGTTAGAAGCGCGGAAATCTTCCTCTGCCTCAACGGTTTCTTGATCTTGGAAACGAGGTGTGCCCTTGTTACCAAGAACATAATCAAGACGCTTCTTCAGAGCATCATAGTCCTTAAACTGATCGGGAGCAGTGAACTCAGCGAGAGAGTTCTCTTTCTTCCAGATTGCTTCCATTGCGTCATCGTCGTCCAAGAGTGCGCCTTGTGTGGCAAACTCAGAAGAATCGTAGTTACGATAACCTGCAACGTTCTTAGCTTTCAGTTTAAAGTTGGCACCCTGCCAGAAGTCGAATGGATCAATTGCTTCCTCATCCTCAAACTCAGGTTGCATAGCAGCAGTGAGTTTGTCAAAGATCTTCTTGCCGTACTTATACAGCATCACTCTACCTTCATTGGAAGGATTAGCAGGATCTTTTACAACATAGATGTTGCTGATGTAAGTCAGTTTACGCTTCTGCTTACGAGCAGCATCTTTACCTGCATCAGTGCCATTGTTCCACAGCAGAGAATTGTACTCAGACACGGGATCTTTCTGTCCCAGACTAGTCAGAGAGTTCTCAATGTACCAACCACCAGGACCTTGGAAGGCGTGGGAGTACAGTTTCACGAAGGGAAGATCTTCACCATCAGGTGCAGGAAGGAAACGGATGACGGCATAACCATTGCCGCTCTTATCACACTCCAGTTTCCAGAGACGGTCATCAGAAGAACCGCCAGTGTTATTCATCTTTTCGACTTCCTTGACTAGTTTTTGTGTCAGGGAGCCCAGTTTGGATTGCTTTTTAAGGTCTGCGAAAGACATTTAGATACCTCGGATTGAGTTGGATGT
>Ga0187219_1000835_pt1 | contig 14934 bp, 19 predicted proteins | sample 13SPOviralmetaG_FD_130162 | JGI IMG/M metagenome (GOLD analysis project Ga0187219, IMG submission 130162) | Marine viral communities from the oligotrophic San Pedro Time Series (SPOT) site, San Pedro Channel, CA, USA - 13 SPOT_SRF_2010-07-21... | ecosystem: Environmental > Aquatic > Marine >... | reverse complement strand
TTTATTATAGTATTACCTAAAACATTTTGAACGGTTCCAATGTCTGAATCATCAGAGGTAGAAACCTGTATATTCATAGCGTGCTTATATTGTCCTTTTGGAATTATTCTTTCGTCAAGGCTTTTATTCATCTTACCTTGAGTAAAAGTACTTTTAATATCTGGCATGTATTAATGTTTTATCCACTTAGACTTGTCTCTAAGTATTTGAGTTAATTCTTCTAGTTTTATATTTGATAATCTTAACTTAGCCTTTCTTGTTGCTGCAAATTTTTCTTTTTGATACCTTCTTACTACATATTCTGGAACATTAGCCCTTGTAGAAAGCACAGCGTGCATTATATACTTGTACATAGCGTCTTCTGCAAATTTATGTACTTGCATTTCGTCTGCCGTACCTAAACTATCACTTATATAATCTAATATCACAGTTTTTCCAGAAATATTAGAACTAAAATGTACTAAACCTTTAAGCTCATCAATATAAAAAGATCCGTTTGTTTGAGCGTGTGATGGTTGTAGTCCATATCTTTCTCTATGAAAAGGTAAATCTAAAGACTCTCTATAATCTTGTTGTATTAACTCAGATGAATCTTGAGACTTGTAATTACTCCAAGTTGTAGAATCTCCATCTCTAACTAAACTTGGTGAAACGCCTTCAAAAGTAACAGATATATCATCTACAGTATTTGTACTTATAGCGGCATCATCAGACAAAAAAGGCGTGTAACTAGTTATTAGTATATATACTTTATTGTAACCTGACACGTTGATATTGTTTAATGATTTTATAATATCTGTTTCTCCAGCAGTAGCATTCCATTCTAAAACTTCACTGTTAGTGTTTGCATTTGTAGTGCTGCTAGATGTTCCTGGTAAAAAATTAGGACCAGATTGAGTGTTTCCAGTTACTATTTGATCGTTTAAACTAGGTACGTTTTTTTGTAAATTAGTATCCGCCCAACCAGGCGTAATACTAATACCAACTCTTAATATACCTCCTTCAGATTTTCCTGATTCAGCCGCTGCTGACGTACCTGTAGCTGTTATACTAAGTTCACTAATATTAGAAACGTTTATTTCTTGCCAACAAGCGTAAGCTCTACCCGTTAAAACACCACTAGGATTAGCGTTGTTTATCATTGTAAATGGATTAGTGGATATTTGTAATTTACCACCTATTGTATTTACAATATCAGATTGTGAACTTGACGTAGAAACATTACCTGATAATGTAGAATTATCAACTGCTGAATTAAAAGCCCAAGGCATAACTAATGCAGATTCAAAATCTAAATTTTCACCAATATCTCCTGTTAAAGCTTGAAAATCATAATTACCATCAGTATCTTGTTTTATTTTAAAAGGATTTGAAGTGTGTCTTGTAGGGTACAAAGGATGTTTTATACCAGAGCTATCGCTCCACGATAACTTTGTATAGTTTACATAGTCACGTGGTAAAATCATTGTAAGTGAAGGTGGTAATTCTATTTCTTGTGATTTTATAGATTTTAAAGTATCAAAAGATAATTCTGCTAAAGCTCTTTGTGCGTGAAAAGCCACGTCAACTCTTCTGGCCTTACTTATAATTTTTTCTTCACCTACGTAAGCTATCATAAATTGATTAATAATATCTCTAATAGAAACTAATTGGTAATTACCATAATCACTTCCTTCATAATAATTTTGATCTGTTCCAGTTAATAGCGCCATTTATTTATCGTTTTTCTTGTTGTATGTTTTTATTATCTTCAGTTGATCCTATTTGATATAAATTATTATCTTTCATAGCTACACCAGCTAATTGTAATATTTTAAAAACTAATTTAGTTTCTTCTGAAGGGTGTAACTCAAAATCTGTAGTTACGCTACTGTCGTATTGAGCCTCGTCGTTTATAACATTGTAGCCCCACTCTGGAGAAGCTGGTTTTCTTATATAGTTAACTGTTATTCTTTCTTGAAGACTTGAAGGATATAAAAATAATCTATTAGACCTTTTTATTTCGTACATAGGATTGTAAGAAGTAGGTCTGCATAATTTTGAACTTAACATATTTCGTATTTGATTAGAATTAACTTGTTCACAAGTATAAATACTATATATTACACTGTCAATTTTATATAAATCACTTATAGCAGCACCAACGTTATAAAATTCATTAGTGTTGTTTATATTTATGTTTCTTTCTTCTTTAAAATAATCTATTTTTTCTTCTAAATAATCAAGCATATCAGAACCACTAGTACTATTACCTGGTAGTCTGCCAAATTGATTTATATCATAAAAGTATTGTTCAAATATATCTAACTGTGCTTGCTCTGCAAATAGATTAAACTCAAGTGGAGTTATATAACCTCTTTGTTCTTTATTGGCTAACACTAAAACTTGTTGATATACTGTATTTATTTCTACCATTACTTTTGTTTTTTATAAGGAAATACTTTGTTAAGTACTTGTTTTCTTTTTTTACAACCACAATCATCACCTGCAATTTTATGCACAAACTTTTTTATTCCTGTGGTTGTTGTTATTTTTTCTATTGTGTCGCCTAAACCTTTTGATTCCATAATTGTATTTGTAGTTTACGATCGCCCCGTAGGGCGACCGCTCTACAGTTAGATTAATTTAATCTTTTTTCTATATTTGCATATATTTCCATACCTTCATCAGTTTTAAACCAAGCGGCTAAAGCCGAGTAAGGATGTTCGTCAAAAGGAACGTTCATTAATTTTCTATCATTAGAACCCCATGAAAAAGTTCTTTGATCAGGAGATAATTTTAATATTCCCATTTCAGTTGCTTTAATACCAAAATTTCTAAGCACTATATTCTCATCACCAACTAAATCTAAAAACAAAGCTGGGTTTTTCTTAGCGAATAGTAATAAATCTCTTTTAAGTTCCTTAGAACTCATTTCTGATACCTTAGAACCAATCTCTACACGCATGATCGCTTCTGCTGTGTCAATATCTAGATTTTTAGCAGTCATTAACGCTTCAACTTCTACTTCTAATATTTCCATTTGAGTAATAGCGTTTTTAATTGGTGTGTATTCTTGGTAAAGTTTGTTTTTATGAGGGTGGTATAAAGAAAGTAATTTTTGTAATACAACCTTTTCTTTTGGAACCAATAAGTTTCCTCCTCTAAAAATAATATGTTCTAACCTTTGGTCTCCTTTCATTTCATCAACGAAACAAGTTTTTTGATTTTCACAATATTTTAACTCTCTTTCAAAACCTTTTTCTTCATCAAACCAATATATATTAGCAGTTTTAATTTTATAAGACAAAGGTTTCTGATTGTTTTTTAAAAAATAAGTTCTATCTTTTATTTCCCACCCGTCTTCTGCTTTTTTATAACTTGGTTCTTTTCTTGTTACTTTTTTTTGTTCTACAACTTCAACAGTTTCTATTGTTGTTGTTTCTTTTTTTGTTTCTTGTTTTTTTGCCATAATATAATATATAATAAAATTAATAAAAATAAAAGGGAGTGGAGACTAAGCTCCACCCTCTTTTAATATAATAAATGCTTATTTCATTAACATGAAATTGTTAGCACCTTGAGTAATTAAACATCTTTCAGATAGCATGTGTATTTCCATTGCATCTAAAGCAGATGTAGCAGCTCCAACAGAACCAGTAACCCAAGTTTTTAACTTTCTGTTATCAGTTTGTGAAGCTCTATATCTAACGTGTAAGAAAGGACGTCTCATGTTTTTACCTAATTGTTGGTCATAAACAGTTGAAGTTCCAGCTGGCACAATAACACCTCTAACAGCGTTAACTGTATCTCTAGAATTAATACCACCTCTAGTTGCTTTGTCGTTTAAGTATCTAAAGTCAGATTTGTAGAAATCGTAAGAACCTCTTCTGAAACCAGAGAAACCTAAGTTTAATGCCATATCTTCTGAGTTGTTAAATACTCCGTAAGAAGTACCACCAGCCCCGTAAGAATTCATAGAAGCTAACATATCATCCATTGCTAGAGACGTGCCTCTATTTACGAACATCATGTTTTCTTCAATAGCACCTTGAGAGTCAAACTCAGCTAAAATAGCGTCAAATTCAGCTAAATCAGTAGCAGCATTAACACCAGTAACACCAGTAGTTATATTACCTCTGTCAGATATAGCGTCAAATAAACCTTGAGTTCCCCAACTACCATCGTCAGCAGTATCAGTACCACCTAAGAAGTTATCAACTTCAGAGTTAGCGTTAGTTACTTTAATAGATTCAAGCATTGCCATTTCTAATTGATCAGTAAATCTCATTCTCGTTTCAGACTCAGCTTTTAAGTACCACAAGTACCCAGAAGTTCCATCTTCTTGAGAAATCTCAACCCAACCAACTCTAGAAGCATCAGAGCCAGAAACACTATAGTAGTCTTTCATTATAATTGGCTTATTGCTAAAAGATTTAAACTGAGGCTCGTTTGATTGACGGAATCCTACTTGATCAACAAGTCTAGAGTGAGTGTTTCCAGTAGCTAAGTCATCTTTTAAGTAAGACATACCTTTACCATACTCAGAACCTACAACTAAAACAGTACAAGTTCCAGTTCCAAAACCTACATCAGTTAATCTACCACCAGAAGCAGTAGCGTTATAAGGAGCCACGTCTATGTCGTCAGCTGTTACACCGGTAACTAAACACATTGCCGTAGTCCCAGCTTCAGCAACTAAAAGTAAGTCATTAACTCTAATACCGTGATCAATAGCAGAAGTAGAAGTTGCAACGCCATCAATATTACTATCGATTTCAATCACACCACCTGGCTCTGTACCATTCACAGCTTGAGCTGTATTACTTTTAATGTTTCCTATATAAGATAGATGTAATCTACCTTGTTCAGACCAAACTACTTGATCAGCAGTCATAGCCTCTTCGGCACTTACTTGAGCAAGAAAACCTGAAATTGTTCTGTTTCCAAAAACTTCAGCTTCTTTCTCCATTAAGTCCGGTACATATTGTTGCGCCCAGTCCGTAGACCCTGACGCTAAATCTAGATAATTTGAAGCAAACGTTGCCTTAGTTGGTGCTGGTACGCTATTCAAATTACCTCCTGGATTTGATATTGCCATTTTTTTTAATTTTTAAATTGTTAATTTTTGTTTTTAATTTTAAATTTAAAATCATTAGAGTTATCACCAAGCACTTTTACTTTTATACCACCAGCTTCAACAACACCAGAGTGTTCTTGACGTGGATCCATATTTACATTTTTAGACTTAGCTATACTATTTTTTAAAGCATCGGTCTTACCTTGTTCGTAAAAATGTTTTGCAATAGCATCAGGATTCATAGCTGTAAATAAAGATTTATGATAACCTTTAGCATCTTCCATTTCATTGTTTTTGTTCAAAAACTTTTTGACAAAATTATTAATGTCGCTTTGGGTTTCTTTTAAACCGTTCGTATCTTTTACATTATATCTAAATCTTTTCTCTCCAACATTATATTCAAAACCTTTGAAATTTTTATTGAATAATTGATTAGTTTTATTTAAAAAAGTACGAGTTTGCTGCTCAACAACTTCCTGCTGTTCTTCTGATTCTTTGTTGTATCTATTGAAAAAATCAATAGCTTTCTGTTGATCATTTGTCAACTTACTTCCAGCTTTAATTTCTTCGTAATATTTGGACTTTGCACCGTCCAGGTGTTGCTTTGCTTGAGCAACTTGCTCTTTCAAAGCTAATTTTTTTCTTCTAATATCTTTATCTTCATCAACATCCTCATCATAAGAAAAATAGTCGTCCATCATAAAGTCTATTTCTTCTTCGTTTAAATGAGGTTTTGATTGTTTGTAATATTCTTTTAGTAACGATAAATTATCTAATTCAGAATAATCTTTGTTTAACTTAACATAATCTTCTAAGCTACCACCAGTATCCTCCATGAAGTCAACAAGTTTTTGTATGTTTTATGGTAACGCTTTTCCAGTTTCTATAGATTCAGCTATAGCATCTTCAGCTTTTTCAGTTAAATCTTCAACTTGTTCTTTTACTTCTTCTTCAGTTATTTCCTCTACAACTGGAGTCTCTTGTGCTTCTGTTTCCGGTTGTACTTCTTCTTGTTCTTGTGCGGTTCCGGTGTCTTCAACGACCTCAACCACTCTTTCGTCGTCAGTGTTATCGTTTGTAACTTCTTCTTTGGTTTCATCTTCTGGTTTTTTATTTAAGTCAACTTTAGTAACATTGTCGTCTTCTTTACTTTTAAAATCACCAAAATCGACCTTAGTTGTATTGTCATCTTGTTTTTGTTCCACAACCTCTTCAGTTGTAGTTTCTTTTTTCTTTGCCATAATAAAATATTATATAATTAATAAAATTGTTTACTTAGGTTCAAACATACCTAATCCAAACCCACCTCCCATTATATCATTACCTGCTGACTCAAAGTTTTTAGGTGGTTTTTCATTTTTTCTCTGATCTATAAGTTCAGATTGTTGAGACGCTTGAATCCTTGTTCTTTGATCTTTACGATCTTCTTTTTCTGTGTCTTTACGATTTAAAGATTCTGAATCCACTTGCCTTAACTGCATATTGTATTCAAATTCTTTTTGCATTAAAGCCATTTTTAATTCTCCTTCAGCTTGCATTTTTTGCATTTCTAATTGAGCCTCTACTTGAGCTAGTTGAGATTTTGACTCTGTAATAGCTTGGTTTTTTTGCATCTCTGTTTGTGCTGCTACCTGTTGAGCTTGCGCGTTAGCCTGTGCTTGCACTTGTATATTTTCTTGTTGCATTCTTTGGTCTCTTGCTATTTTTTCTTTTCTTCTTACTTTTAGTAATTGATTAGCAAGTTTTAAACTTCTTATTTCTCTAATGTCAATAGCATCTTCAAGCTCTATATTTTGTTGCGCTAGCGCCACTTGTATATTGTTTTCTAATAACGCTTTTTCTTCTTCGTCAGGTGTTAATTCTATAAATATACCAAAATCATAAAGATGTAAATGTTGCAGCTCTTCTAACGTAGCAACATTATGCGCTCCCACTGATTGTATAAAAGCTTCTTTTGTAGGTGAGTATTCTATAATATCAGATATTCTAAGTGATAATTGTTCAGCTGTTTCAGAGGTTAAAAATAAACCAGCTTGTAATATATGCCTTGTAGCTGTATTACTATTTGCCGCGGCCATTTTCTGTATACCAACTAAAGCGTTTTTGTCTGGTGTAGAACCGTCTCTAGCTTCATTTAACCCCGTTACATCTCTAATCATTTGTAGATAGTAATTGTAATTACCAATAAGAGCTTGCATCTTTTGACCCCCTGCTCCAGATGTTATTTCTTGAATAGGTACTTTACCAGGGTTCATATCACCTTCACTTGTAAAGCTTCTACCAATTACAGATCCAGTTTGGAAGAACATGTTTAATGCTTCCTGTGGATTATAATTTGTGCCATTACCTAAATCTACTTCGGCTAAACCATCTGCATCTAAATAAACACCGTCTGGAACCATACGTGACATTACTTGTTGCAGTTTTAAATGTGTTAATTGTATCATGTCTGCAAAACCTGTAATACGTTTTACTAATGAGTCAATTTTACCTTTATACATTCTAGGAGCTACTATACTGTAATTCATTTTTACTTTAGTATAGTCACTTTTAGGTCGCATCATGTTTTTTGCCATGCCCCAATCTAAAAGCTTATTTGTACCTACAACCATTGCTCCTTCGTATAAAACCTCTATAACCCTGTCTAATCTGGAAAAACCTCCCTCCATATTTTCTGGTGGATTAAAACTATCATCTTTCTCTATAGCTTTATCAGCTCCAGTAGAAGTTTCTTTTATTTTATAAACTTCGTTCATGTATGTTTTATAATTAAAATATAAAACTTGAACTTTGTTTTGATCGTGTTCTTTATGATTATAGTTGTAGTTGCCCTTTGTATAAGATGATGACGTTTGTTTTATTTCTTCTAGATCTGATTGATCTAAATGGGGAAATTGTTTTGCTAGCTCGTTAATAGGTATTGTTTTTATTTCTCCAACATAATATATGTCGTCAAAATAAGGAGAGTCTGTATAAGAATATACTAATTTAGCTGGATCAACGTAATCTATAGTTACGCCTTCTGATGTTGTAAAGTTTGTTTTAGTTGCACCTATACCTAAAACAGTAAGATCTTGATAAAATCTTTTTCTAATTAACTCGTAGTTATTACCATCCATCAAAACATTTAACGCTTGTTCTTCTGCTAATTCAACAGACTGCTTATAAGACAACTGCATGTGTAACGCCAGTTCTTCTTCGTTTCCAGGTAAGGTATCTGGTTCGTTTTGAGCTAAGTTTATACCAAAACTTTCGTTTGTAAACTCATCAAAGCTTTTCATTCTCATGTCTTCTATTATAGACTCCATGTATGCAGTTCTTTTAGAAACCCCATAAGGATCTTGAGAATATGCTTTTACACTATAAGTTCTTTCAGATATACCATTAACAACTATATCCACAAACTTAGATATAATAGGTACTGGTTTCCAGTCTAAATTAAGATAAGATAAATCTCCGTTTATAGATAGTTCGTCTTTATATTTTTTTATTGATTGTTCTCCACGCGCGTACAATCTTAACTCGTGAAAATTTCTATAATTATTATCGTAACGCGTGTGACTCATATCATTGCCAAACCACTCAAACTCTATAGCTTTTGCTACTTTTAAACCATAGTCGTAACTCAATTTCTCTGCATCACTTACAACTTGACTAGGAAAATAATTATTTACCGCGGTGTATGTCATATTATTTTATTAATTTTGAAGCGCTACCAGTATTAGAATACTTAGCGATATTTATATTAAGTTTTGGTTTTTCTACCTTTGCGTTTGGAGCATATAAATGTCTATTACAAGCCATTATTGCTAAACCACTACTAATAGTGGCGTCAAACTTTGTTCTTTTGTTTATATCAAATCTAGACCAATCATTTAAAGTTTTGTTAAAATATATGTTTCCATAATTTCCATCACCTAAATGACCAACATGTTGTTGAATGTACATTTCAACCGCGGCCGCATGAGCCTGTTTTATATCCTCGCTAGAGTTTGGTATGCCACCTATTTCTTTTTCTGAAACCGATAACTTATTCCAATATTTATCAGGCCTAGCCATAGAATAACCTCTATATCCTCTTCTTTTTAAATGATACAATAATCTCGGTTTGTTATTCTCTGCAAGTATCGGCATACCATAAAACACTAAAGCCATTAGCACGTCTTCAAAAAATATCTCAGCTGTTTGTGGTCTAGCTATATACTCTAAAAACATGTGGTTTGGCGGGCAGTTTTCCATGCTAAACTTTGTTAAACCGTGCAACGCCCCATTTGATCCTCTACCATCTACCGTTCCTGATATATCATAACTATCACAGCCAAACGCGCCCATGTGTATATTAGCCGGATGTTTAATTCCTTTTTTTACTATTATTTTGTTTTGCAAATGCTGCTCTGGAAACCAACTGACATTAAACCTACCTTTTGGATCTGGATAAAAGATAACCTGTGTATCTTTAACGCCGTTAACCCACTGAAAGTTACCGGTAGAATAAGTAGATAAGTTTCTTGTCCCGTCGTTATAATCTATTTGTTCGTATATTTTTACTAAGTTAAATATACTATTTTTAGCCTCGTCTCTAAAAGCATGTTCTTCAGTTCGTGGAAATTGCCTGTAAAACTCGTTTAAAGCATCTTGATCACTTTTCAAACCATCGGCTTCGTTATTCCAATGGTCAATTATACCATAATCTATTAATTCACCATCTGGTCCGAAGACATCATTATCTGGGATATGAAATACTGGTTGTCCAAATTCATCAATAAATCCTTCGTAGTTCCATTCCATTGGGATAAAAAGAGAATATAAACCAGACTTTGTCTGTCCATTACGATTTCTTTTTGTAACGTCTGAATCATAGTATAACTTTTTAAAATTATTACCACCTTTATCTAGAGCGTTGCTAGTACTACCCATCATACACTTACCTACTATTCTAGCACCTAGTCTTAGACAGGTTTTTGTAACTCTCCAATTGTTTAATATATTGTCTGGTCTTTCCCACTTGCCGCTTTCGTCGTGTACCAACAAATTAAGTTTTTCACCATCATAACTATTATCACCTGTATTTTTCCAGTCTATAGTAGTATCTAATCCTTTTAATTCTTCCAGCTTTTCGTTAGCTGTTATTTTTTTTCTTGTAAACTTACTAGCTGGTACTCTATACGCTAACTCTGTTTTAGGTCTATCCATACCATCTTGAATCGGCTTAAAGAAAAATGGATAGTTTATACTAATTGGCACTACTTTATCAGTAAACATTTTTTTAGCATCAGCACCTGTTTTAGATAGTATACCATATCTAGCATCACCTGTTAATGTGGCTAAATTAACTGTTTCAGCTGATGACATAAAAGAAAAACCAGAACGACGGTTTTTAAGATAACATATTCCATAACATCTTTTATCTGCCTTGCAAGCCTCCCAGAATATATAGAACAATCTGTTTGCTTCTCTAAAATCTGGAGCCCCAACATCAATTTTACTCCATTGTAAATACATATAGTGCGTACCAGTTATCCAGGTTGGTTTACCATTATTTATGAACCAAAAGCCTTCTTCTCTTCGTTTGAACTCTTCGTCTATGTAATCGTACCATTTTTCTTTATTGTCTTCCGGATAACTCCTCCAGTCGAATATATTCTTAATCCTTTGTAACTCTTTGGGGTAATCTTGTTTCGCCCACTTGTTGCTCGGGTGTTTGTATACTTCTTTAGGTGGTTTAGGTAGCGCTATAATTAAATTTTGTATCTGTACAATCTCACCTATAACTCCATTATGAGATAATACTATTAAATCGTGTTCTTTGTTATAACCATACTTCCACTTCTTACCCCTGTTCATTCTGGTAATAGTGGTTTTTTTTATTGGTTCAACTGTGTTAACTAAACTTTGACCGTACATTACTTAGATCTACCTTCTGCGAATCCTTTAAAAGCTTTTTTCTCTGCCTTTTCAGGTGTTTTGCCCTCAAGCATGTTTTCTTCTTCTTGTATTCTTGTGAGTATTTCAAATGCGTCAAATATAGCTAGTTTTTTAGTAGCCGCGGCGTTTTTTAATCTATCTGCTGATATATCGTCATCTGAATCTACAATAGGTTCTTTAGCGACCTTAATCAGTTCTTCTACTGCTTTCTGCCCAGCTTGGATTATACTCTTCTTCGTTTCCTTCGTATTCATATTTAATTGTAATAAATTGTGTCATAACTCTATATAGTCTCTTTCCATCAACTACAAACTCGTAAGTTGAAAAAGGTGTAAAGCCTACTAAATCTCCTTTGCTATACACACCATCCGTATGCTTAACAATGCCTATACAAGACTCTTCTTCATCAACACCAAATTTAGTTCTATCTTTAATCGGTTGAACAAAGCAATATCCTTTAGGAGCTTTCCACTCACCGTTTCTTTTGTATAAAAAAACTTGATCTTGTTTTACAAAATAAGTATTCTCATCAAAATAGCTTCTACTATTCTTTTCGTTACCTCTAACATCATGCCATCTTCTAAATATATTATGATGCGTTATAATAGTATCTCCAGGTTTTATTTCTGTTTCAAAAGCTGTAGGAACAGATTTAACAATAGCCTCTCTATTTACAAACTGATGGTTATAAACCTCTGTGTTTAATATAAGATCTTTATTACCAACTTTAGTAGTGTTGTTATATCTGTTTCCTTTTGGCTCTATAACAAAGTCAAAAGGCGCTTTCATTAATACTCTAAATTATACTCTACAGATACCGCCATGTTTTTGTTAAAGTCTTTCCAAGGTAGCACGTCTTTGTTTTTCTTGATATAAATAGAATATTTATCTTTCTCTTCTATAATATCACATATAGTATGCCCGCCATATACTTCTTGGCCCACAGCATAGTGCATAGCGTTTTCCTTGTAATCTTTACCTACGGTAATTTTTCTAATTAGCTTGCTCATTGTTTTCATGGTTTATAGTACCGTCTTGAATATTAATGTCTGATGTACCATAAGCTTTTTCAAACTCAATTTGCATTTTATTTAATTCTTCTTGCAACAATGACACGTGGTGTAAAAAATTATGTTTTTTACTTTCTAGAGTACCTACTTCTAACTGTGCTCTATTTATATTGTTAACAATTGATTGTACTTTATTTAATTCTTCGTTTGTAATTTTAGTAGCCTTTTCTACTTTCTTTGTTTTTCTTTTTGCCATTTTATTTAATTTAAGTTAATTTATTTATTTATCTTCCACCTCCTTCTCTTCCACCTCCTTCTCTTCCGCCTCTATCACCTTCGTCTCTAGCGGCTACACGTTCTTTTTCTTTTTTCACTTTTATAGCCACGTTTTTTCCACGAGACTGCGCTGATGTGTTTGCGTTACCTAGTGCCATTAAGCTCTATCTCTATAATCTGGCCTTGGAGCTACGTAACATATAACGTCTCCAGAGTGTAACTCAACGTAGTCATACATACCGTATAGAGTCATACCAGCTGGAAACTCTGTTCCACTACCATCTGCAACAATAACAGCGCCATCGTTGTCACCAGCGTTTGTAGCAGCGCCCCAATCAGTGTCTAATGTTTGTGTGTCTTCAGTAGAAGCAAAATGTGTATTTCCCAACCCTAAATTAACACCACCATCTAATATTTGTAATCCTGAAGCAGCCGTTGACCCAAACTTTGTTGCACTTACCATAGTTATAGCGCAAATATAGTATTTAGCCGTTGCGCTAGTTAAGTCTAATATAGCTCCATCACCGCTTAAAAACGTAGAACCAAATTGTCCAAAGTTATAAGCTGTTGCTGTTGAATTTAATCCCATAGTTTTATTTTTTTACTTTTTCTAGTGATCTACCGCCAAAATAAGCACCGATCACTGTTATTAATACTAATTGTAATAAGTCTACCCAAGTGTCTTTTACTTCAAAAGCTAAAACACCAGCATCAATAAATATCATCAATACTGTTGCTACAACTAGAAATATAAGAACTAGTGGTCTTATGTTTTTTGATAACCATGAGTCTGAGTTCATATCTACCTTCCATCTATCTGAAACCTCTTTTTGCATTTGAGCCTCGTAACCCATTATCATGTCTTTTATTTTTTTTTCAGCTTCAAGCTTTTCTTCTTTAGAAGTATGTAGATTATCTATAACTCCACCCACGCTTTTTACTAATTCAGTAGCTCCTCCTGAAAATATCTTTCCTAATATATTCATACGTTTTGTTGTGTTCCGTTGTTAGCGTCGTCTTCCCAAGGAAAGCCAGTATCACCAGCTTCTTTAGCAACGCCATCAACTATTATTACATCTTTTCCGTTAATTGTTTTTCTTGGATATATATTGCCATTATACTTAACAAAATCATCTCCATAAGCAAGTTTACCAGTTTTCATATCGGTAGCATGTACCATCTCATGGTTTATTACTTGTCTCTCTTCGTGGCTACCAGGTATAATTTTATCACTAATAAATATACTACCGTCCATATTAGCTTCGCCTAACACTCCTTCTTCTAATGGTTTTCTAATAACAGGCGTACCGGGCACCGATGCATCTCCACCTGCCTCTTGTCCAAACCTCATTTTGTTTTTTATTTCACCGCTAATCATTGACGGTGTTTTACCTCTACCTAATTTAAATCCCATAATAACCAGTTTTTTTCTTTGGTATTTTAATCTCTGTATCTGGATCTGGACCAGGTTGTTTGGTCACAGGCTTACGCGTATTTTGTTTTGGATCGTAAGCAATATTTTTCTTTTGTTTCTTTGGTTTTTCTTCTTTTTTCTTTTTCTTTTTCTTTTTCTTAGACTTGCTTAAACCACCAGCAAATCCAGATAAAAAACTAGCTGCTACACTTTCGCCTTTTTCAATTTCTTCGTTTGCAGAACCAGCCGCAGCAACTATAGCATTACCCCCTTCTTCTTTAAAAGGAAACGATGATTTATTATGTTTTAGTTTAAACGGTCCTTTCATCTATCTTTGTCTTTTATCATATCATCTATAGATTTATTAAAAACCTTGTCAGTATATGTTTTATTATTATAAAAAGTACTTCTTTCTGATACTGGTAAATCTTCTTCACCTAACAACACTCTATATATCCTACTAATTAACTGAGAACATTTGAACGATGTTTTAAATACCGAGTACTTTATTGTTGTTCTGTTTCTGTGTCTCCAGGTTTCTATCCAACCTAACCTTCGTAGTTTCTCCCAACGGTTTTTATCCCAACTCATGGTATAAGTACCATCTATAAACTCTTGTCGTGTAAATCTTCCTTTACAATCTAAATAAATTAATAATTCTAAATCTGCATCTTTCAACCCGTAAGTTTTACAGACCCACTTTCTAGTGAGCCTGTAATACTTAAGGATATTTAATTCACGCAAATCTTGCGCGTTTAATCGCATTTACTATGATAATGCAGCAGCTTGAGTAATTGCTCCTACAGAAGTAATTCCTGAGTGAACATATACCGCAGCTTTAGTAGTACCATCAAAATCAGTAGTCGCGTCGTCACCAATAACAACAACACCGTCTGAGTGTGGATGTCCATTGGCAGCTTCTGCTATTGCTACTAATACGTTTTTTGCTTGTCCAACAGTCACGTTCAATACAACAGTATCTTGTATAATGTGCTCGTTGTCACCTGCTGCAGCTATGTTTAAAGCTGATTCGAAGAATAATGTAATAACGTTAGCGGAAGTTCCTGCTGAAGAGTTAGAAGGTATTGCACCTCTAAACTTATCAACTGGTATCATAACCGAATTACTATTCGCATCATCATCATCTTCGTCAGCGTCTGTTCTGAAATAAAAATATTTTCTCATTTTTGATAATTTTTTTAAAGTTAATAATTAATTTGACTATGAATGCGCAGCTGCACAAACAATTG
>Ga0187219_1000834_pt1 | contig 14969 bp, 8 predicted proteins | sample 13SPOviralmetaG_FD_130162 | JGI IMG/M metagenome (GOLD analysis project Ga0187219, IMG submission 130162) | Marine viral communities from the oligotrophic San Pedro Time Series (SPOT) site, San Pedro Channel, CA, USA - 13 SPOT_SRF_2010-07-21... | ecosystem: Environmental > Aquatic > Marine >... | reverse complement strand
GGAACTCCTAGATGTTGTACTGACCTCAAGTGACACGGGACCACCAAAAGAGCTTGCGAAGGAGCGCGCAGTTGAACTCCTTTCAGGTGATGTTCCAAACGAGAAATTGGTTTTGAGTCAATCCTTATCAGATAGTTATAAGGTTTCTGGACAATCCGTATCTATAACAAGTCCCGAGAGCTGTAATATCAATCAAGCACATGTTCAGGTTGTTAATAAGATGAGGCAACGTAAACCCGGGTCTGAACCACAATCTGGTGACCGTGTTCCATACCTACTTGTAAACACGGGTGACCCTAAAGCTAAGGCTTTTGAAAAATCAGAGGATCCAAAATATGTTGAAGAGCAAAACCTCCCAGTTGATTATAAATACTACTTCATCAATAAGTTTTTAAATCCTGTATGTGATCTACTTGATCCACTATTTGACAACACGAAGCAGGAAATCTTTGGTGAATTGATTACCCAATGCAAACCACCACCAAAGAAGCGTGAACCTGCCCTAAGTACTATGAAGAAAGTGGATCTGATAGAGGAATGTAAAAGACTTGGTCTAGATTTTGAAGGTAAAATCACGGATCTAAAAGATCGTATAAAAAATGCTCGTGTTCAGCGAGAAGAAAGTGTTGAAGACATATTTAAAAAATACGAACAAGAGATAAGTAAGTGATGAGTTTCAATGAAAAGATTAACGATGTACTAGAAGAGGAAATCAAACTGCGAATAGATCTCACCATAACATCATTCGCGGAAACGATTTCAAAAAAATACCAGATCCCTTTGATACAGCTTTTGAAGCATGTTCCAAAGGTATCCGCTACAGCTACATGTATGGGTACAAAACCTGACGGTACTAGGTGTACTTTCAAGGCTGGTGAGAATGGATATTGTGGTAAGCATCAAAAACAAGGTCAAAAAATTAAACAAAGATTTCATGAGACTTTCAATGGTCACACCCACGGCCCCGGTCTTAGAAACGTTGTGGGGTGTCCAGCATGCGAAAGATCACTTTCAACGAATAGGCTTATAGATTTAGACTCCTTATTAAATAATGAGTAAATCCGATATTCTGCTAACATCAATAAATAACTTTTACAACGAAGAAGATAACCGATCAAGGTTAATGAATATACTAGATAAAACTGGTGGCATTTCACTGAGAAATCTCGAGTGGTTCATCACTAATTACGCCAAGAAGAACCACACATCATACAAGACGAGTGATGGTAAAATATTTACTGTACACTACGCGTACAAATCCAGTTTGGATGGGTACTCTAAGAAACTCTTTGATCCATTTTGTAGATCTGAGAAGTTTCCTTACACAGTTCCCGGTACATCTCATGAAATTCATACGACCTTGGCACAATTGAACTTCATCAAATGGGTTATAAAAAATAATATTTATGACTACATCAAGGATAATAGGACGTCACTGTTTAACAAGTAATTCCCCATAGTTTCACACTACCCGGAACTATCGAGAAATTAAAAGAGTATTTTTCCTATACCATCGTCAATATGAATGACGTTATAACTTTTAGCTAGTATGATTACCTGTTTTCTAAAATATATTGGCCCTACTCCATTGGGATTGGTAGAATCTTGATGACTCCCATCAGTTGGTAGCTCCATCGTCAATTTTGCGTCTTTTATTAAACTGAAATCCAAGTGTCCACTTGGTTCCAATTGACCTGGTTGTAAAGCAAAACTATATACATTTATATTACGGGCGTAGGGTGAGCGTTTATAATACGTATTTGGTATAGTTACCGACATGAACATAGAACTTCCCGTAGTTTCATTCAAAATTGATATTCCATCACATTTTAAAGTTACGAGTTTTTGTTGTGTATACATATGTGGAACAGGTTTTTTACCTAAGATACTCCTTTGCCAACTTTGGAACCCCCCGGATGTGTGAGCACTGTCAGTAATTCCGCGCATTTGATCTAGTAGTGATATCTGTGAATCCGACCATTGTTCATTCTTTTTTGCTATAAAATACATATCTTTTACTGGATTTTTAAAATCTAAATTAAATTCTCCAAATTTAGATTGTGGTTCGATGCTAAATATGTTTTGTTGATGTTGTTCTATTAATAAATTCATAGGTTTAGATTGTATTTTACATCGCTCAGTTTTATTTAAGTGTACTAAATCTAGATTAACTGTAAAATCGTCCAATTCAAATTGTCTTGCAATTCTCTTTTCGGCCATAGGATGCCAGATGTTCCGAAGTGGTATATTTGCTTCCGTTTCATTACCACCTAAGCCGTTCGAGTAAGCCTTCTCCCCGGCTATAAAAATAGTTTCTCTCGCAGATCGCAGTTTTATTCGGACTTTAAGTTCTTGTTTATTAATTGCACATAAGGGAAACCCATTTTTAGGGCGGTTATGAAAATAAAATGGAAGTTGTATTCTAAATTCTGTATCTATGTTCCCATTATTATACAGTGTAGAAAAATACTGGCCATCTACTTGTTGTCGTATCGGAAAGAGATTTCCTTGATCGTAGGTGAAACTTGGACCATGCATAATATCTAAACTTGGTCCATACGAATCAGGTACGTTTAATTCATTATAAATAAAGATATCATCCCCAGTTAGTTTATCGATAATTTGATCTCCCAATAATAATTCTACATATTCAATCACAGAAATTCCGAATTTTTCAATGACGTACATTAATACTTCCTCTCCTAGTTGGCCAACACTCCCAAGAGGAACAAGACCATCTATTATACCCGGTAATTTAGATTTATCGCAATTAAATGATAATGTTACCCCCGTGAGAATATCACCATATTTTGCTGGGATCGTCACATCAATATAGTCATCTGTATATATTTTCTTATCAAAATCCATTTTAAAATTTTCATTTGCCCAATTTGTATGTTTATTATATTTTTTAGTAAAAAATGAAAATGATGGGTTATCTAATAAAAGGTCACTGGTATGACCTCTTGTTATTATTTGGATACGACCAGCCATATATTATTATGACATTAGTATTTTAAGCCACATAATCCGCTTGAGTATACCATAAAATTATAACTCGTAGAATAAATATTAACTTCAAGAGTATCACCGACTGATACTTGATGCACGTTATCCGCTACGAGGATGTTGCTAGGGTGTCCGTCGGTGGTGGTGGTGAATCCTGGATCAATTGTAAATTTTTGATCAATTATACGACTGAAATTTAAATGACCAGATGGTTCATTGTTCAAAGGATATAATGCAAATGAATAACTACTGGATTCATCAAATATAAATCCCGAACCGCGCGTTGGGTAAGAACCGCCGTAGGTTGTCAAAGGTTGAGCTTGTGAGGATCTGGAATTAATTAACGAATTTTCATGTGTTAATTTAACATACGACTCATCAAAAATATAATTACCATTAATTTTAAGTCCCGCCGACAAAAATGGGATAGTGTACATATATAGGTAAACAGAATCGAATACATTTGGTGTATATATTTTCATCTTCGCAGTTTTTATTAAATCTGATAGGCGTGATTTTTTTATTGTGAAAAAATGTATATTTTTAACTGGATTAGCCAGGTTTAATGGTATTTCCGTCGTATGATCGTGACCCTCATTTTGTCTAATTATATCATGTTGGTGTAAATTAGTTTGTGTAATTAATTGCTGAATTGGTTTCGATTTCAAAAAGTTCAATTCATCGTGATCTAAAAAGGTAAATTTTGTTAATAACGAAGCTGACTCTATGTTTGTATCGTTTGTGTACGGTAATAAAAATGGATGTACCAATTTATCAAAGGGTTTAAATTTGACTTTCACATAACAATTCTGTTTAGTGATTTTACATGACAGTATAGATGCTGGTAAATTATTATAAAAATAAAATGGTAAATCTATATGCATTTGTTTAAGGTTCCATTTATGTTCTAAAACCGGTGCGTAAGAAGTTGTAGTTGTGCTTGTATTCAAGAACACATGCGCATGTCTTGCTTTGTCTCCTGAAATAATAGTAGTGCCATCAGTAACAACGGAATCACCCCCGTAAGAACCAGTACTGGGAGTTAGAGTTGCAGTAGAAGTCCACCCAGATGATGTGTCTCCCGGTATGGCACGTGTGTATGCATATATTTTGCCGCTTGAATTTCTCGAGGCCCCGATTGCTATGAGATCATTCTTTACAGAGACACTCTCACCAAAATAATTATTCTGCGCCCCATCTATTGGTTCCAATATAGCGATTTGTGACCAAGAGCCGGACGCGGGGTCTCTCGTGTATACGAATGCCCGGTACAAGTATACATCAGTCGCATACACATATGTTCCACGTCTGCGGCCAATCACTAAAGTATCACCATCGAGTGATATAGCCTCACCAAATCCTCCCCCGGCGATATGCGAGGCTGAACCCAATCCATCGACACCGCTGTTCCCATTTACTGTAAATTCTTGACTCCACGTAGAAGTTAGGTCCCCTAGTGTGTCACGTACGTATACATAGACCACTCCCGTATAGCTCCCAATTGCTACTCTATCACCACTGAGTGAAACTCTTAAACCTATTGAATCTGTACCGAACACAATTGTATCACGTAAAGTCCATGCAGAAGAGATATCTCCTGGTGTACGTGTGTATATGTAAACACGTCGTCCATCCCTCCAAGTTCCAACCGCTAACGTGTCACCATCGAGTGATACAGAGTAACCGAAATAAGGTCTATTAATCGAAGTATCTCCATTAATTGTATGGCGTAAGACAAATGAAGTTGAAGGACCGTAGGCCGCGTCCCGAGTGTATATCTCTATTCTTCCAACGAAATATGCGCCAGCTACAGTACTTTCCGGTATTCCCACTACCAATGTATTACCTTGAATGGATACACTCATACCAAACCCATCCGAACCAGCCGACGGTGACGTCAATCTCTGAGTTTGACTCCACCCAGACTCGGGAAAAGGGTCGTCACGCATAAATACGTATACGGCTCCGGTCCCGTGAGCGTCGGCTCCAACCACCAATGTATCACCATCATAACTCATTTGATGATCTTCGGCGAAGTCGTCAGAGGAAATACCACCAGTAGGTTGTAAATCTTCTATTTGTTGAAAACCGAATGTAGTCGTGGTGACTGGATCGGTCGAAGCAACCCTAGATGTGGAACCATAAGGCATCTTGCCTGCTTGAGTTTGATGGAGAATGGTGTCAGTGAAAATGTATCTAGCCGAATGATATTTATTGTATAAATAAATCCAATCACCCGTTATTCGCTCTATAAGAGTTCCACCAATATAAAGTTCTGCGTAATCTATTCCATGTATACCAACGTTATCCGTAAATGGATTATCATAGGTACCCCCTTTCGCTGAATATCCACCGTGTCCTACACTACCTGTAAAATGTTCTGAACTTATAGAAGCTTTGTAATACAAGTTCCATCGTAGTGTTAATGTATTTATTAAATCACCAGCATCTAATGGTATAATGCATTGAGTTTCTTCACCTAACTTTGCATTTACTAAAGGAATTTCAATTGTATTAAATGCAAACTTTGTATGCTTTTTAAAAACTGATAAGAAATGAGAAAATGTAGGATTTTTTGATATAAACTCATCTTGTATTCCAGTTATGGATAGAACTAATTTACCTGACATCTATCTACTCTAATTAAAACACAGATTTTTCTTTTAAGCAATTGTTACGAAACCATTATTAAACCGAAGAACTTTAAAACCCGTATAGTACATATGAAAATTGTATACAGGGTTCTCCAGACGGCTTGGGGGGATTGATGATCCATTGCCACCGTGCATGATGGCTAGATCTTCTTCTAATTCGAAATGAAGTTTGGTTTTTTCGGAATTTAATCCGGAAAAATCTAGAAACCCCGATGGCATTGTACTTTTAGGGAACATTGCAAAATTGTATGAATAGATAATATTAAATTGATAACTTAACAACGAACTTGATATAGATAATTGTGATTGCATTGGTACATAAAATAAAAAGTATTCGTAATCAATGTTAGATATATTAGGGAAACGTTCACCATTCAATGAAAAATATGCACGCTTTAACACATCTGGGGCTACGTGGATTTGATTACCCATTCCATATTGCGTTTTACCAAAATTAAACCTATTTGTTGTAATTTGAGATCTAGAATTCGAGCCCGAGGTTGACTCTATATTTCTGTATTCATCTTCATCTTCGTATCCACTGTACCGAAAAAACCAATGAAAACATTTGACAGGTATTGACGGTTCTAATTGTACTTCAAATAACCGTTTATTTTGATTTGTTTCTAATGACATACTTGAATGTTTATTGACAAAATCGCAAATAATTTCTCTATTATTATTTTTAAAAAATAGGGACTCTTCATTAGAAAGTGTGATTTCTTCAGTTATAATTTTAAATTCTTTTAATTTTTTAGCCGGTGGTGGAGGTGGAGCCCCTCTCCCAATGTCACCATTAGCAGAATAGCTGGATGTCTTAAGAGTAAAAAACGATTGTTTGAAAAAATCAATTTCGAGCGTTATTTTTTGTTTATAGATTGCACACAGTGGAAATGGTGTTTTATTTTGTTTATTATTTGAGTATACATCTCCACCATAGTTTTGGCTAAAAAAGAATGGGATGTGAATGAAAAACCCATCATGTGTTTCCGAGTTTTGTCCGGATAGCGGATTTTGCCATGCGGGCACAGCCCCACTCTGATAACGATTGTATGCTGTATTTGCACTTTCTTTCTGAGATTCTGTTTGGTACATATTATCGTATATAATACACCAGTCTGCGGTTATTTCCTCTAATAGTTCTCCATCGACAATAAATTTAATACTCTTTATTATTTTTCTTCCCAATAACTGCGTATCCCAAGCCCAATTTTGGGATTCCGGTGCTGTCATTAGGTGAGGTGGTGCGCCTTGACCATAGTAATACGGGACACCGTACACATTCAAAAGCGTTGCCGAATCCATACCAGGAATACCATACGAATCCCATCTGAGATACGACCAAGTAAAATATTGTGGGTAATTATTATAATCATAATCCATTACAATATACGACCACATTTGATCATTTGGAGCTCCCGGACCTGGACGCCCTGCCGCTATCATAGCTGCCCAAAAATCATTGTAGCTAGCATACGGTACGCCTGAGGAGTTGTACAAAGCTGATCCACTTTCTTCTAGAGTCATTCCAAATATATATAGTTCCGCTTGTTCTCCAATTCCTGGTGTGAAACTTTCAGTGGTTGTCCATTTAGGTAACTCAACGTGTATCCATAAATTTGTAAGTAGATCTCCCATACTTTGTGGGTTCATGGTAACCTTGACTGTTTCTCCAAATGGCCATGTTGGTTTATTACCATTTTCAATTACACTATGTACATTATGATATTTACGAAATTGTGAATGTTGTTGATATGATGGATTGAAGAATGATTTTTCGGGGTTATCGGAAAGCAAGTGTGTATCCTGCATTCCAATAGCACTAAGAGCTATATTGGCAGCTTCCCCCATACTTAACTAATGTCTACATATTTTTAATATCATTCTTCCACATGGTGATAGAGTCATTAAAATAGTATTTCCCCTACACCATTTTCAAAATGAATGACGTTATAACTTTTGGCTATGACTCTTACCTCTTTAAAAAAATATAGTGGAGAATAACCACTCGTGATCTGAAAAATCGGTGTTGATGGTCCGAAAGAACCATCACGAGTTAATGACATTGTTAATTTTGCATCTTTTATTACACTGAAATCTAAATGTCCACTTGGTTCCAATTTATCTGGTTGTAAAGCGAAACTGTAAACATTTATACGACGACCTACAGGTGACCTTTTATGATATACATGTGGAATAGAGTACGCTAGAAATTTACTGTTACCCGTGATTTCGTTTAGAATTTTTACACCGTCACATTCTAAGGTTACCAAGTCCTGATGTGAATAAAATAAAGGAACAGGCTTTTTAGCATATGCAACATCAGCTCGCCATTCACTGAAATTGGACCCATACACACTGGGCGGAATACTACGTATTTGATTCAAATTGTTAGAGAAAGTTGGTTCATCTAGTTCGGGTCGGTCATTTTTTGCTATGAAATACATCTCTTTTATTGGATTTTTAAAATCTAGTTTAAATTCTCCGTATTTAGAACGTGGTTCAATATAAAATTTATTGTATTGATGTTGCTCTATTAACATGTTAAATGGTTTGGATTGTAACTTACAACGTTCAGTCTTATCTAAGTGCACTAAATCCAAATCAACTGTAAAATCATCTAGTTTAAAATTTCCTATAATCTGCCTATTAGCTATAGCATCCCAGATACCATCCAGTGGTACATTTATCCCGGGAGCGCCGTAGGAGCCCTTTATAAACAAAAGATCTCGTGCAGGTCTTAGTTTTATGCGAAGTTTAAGTTCTTGTTTATTAACAGCGTATAGAGGAAATCCATGTTTAGGCCGATTGTGAAAATAAAACGGGATATGTATTCTATATTCTCTGCTTTGCGAATCCGACAGAGTCTCACTAATTTGATGTTGACCATCAAGCCATTCTTGTACATATGTTCCATAACCATATGAAGAAACGAAATGATCACCTTGTAAAGAATCTAAGTTTCCGTGTTGTGATTGGGGTGTATGTAGTTCGTTATAAATAAATATATCGTGTCCAGTCACCTGATCAATTAGTTGATCTCCTAAAGATAGTTCAACATAGTCGATAACGGAAACCCCAAATTTTTCAATTAAGGATACATTGTTCATATTTGAGCTAAACCCTGGGTCAAACAAGGTAAGTGCATCAAACTCCTCAATTTTAAATGATAATGTTACTCCCTTGAGTACGTCACCGTATTTTGCTGGAATTGTAGCATCAATGAAATCGTCTGTATGGATGTCTTTATTAAAAGTCATTTTAAATGTTTCATCTGACCAATTCGTGTATTTACTGATTTTTTTTGTAAAAAACGAAAATGACGGGTTATTTAATAATTGATCACTCACGTGACCCTTTGCTAATATTTGAACACGACCAGCCATATCCTACTATGTTCTTAATATTTTAAGCCACACAAACCATGTGAGTATACCATCATGTTGTAACATGTACCGTAAATGTTAAGTACCCCTCCGTCGTGCCCAGGTGCCTGGTCCATTACAAATGTCTTGTCAATTATACGATTTAGGTTTAAGTGACCCGATGGTTCATTACTAGTAGGGTATAATGCAAAGGAGTAACTACCGATACGAGCGGTTCCATAAGATACAGAATTCTTGAATCTATTATCATACACTGATTTAGCGTATGAATCATTAAACAAGAAATTACCATTAAATTTAATTCCTGCCGACTTAAATTGAATGGTCTGCGGCAACCCGGATGCAAGTCCATCGTCTCCGAGCTCGCGCTTTATGAAAAAGTGAACAATTTTAATCGGATTATGTAGCGTTAGTGGTATTTCTAGATTTCTCTTGAACGCCTGTGGGATCGATGGGTCGTAGGGTATCTTGTATTTCTGTAACTGAGTTTGTGTTATTAATTGTTTAATTGGTCGTGATTTCAAATAGTTTAGTTCATCGTCACCCAAAAATGTGTATTTTGTTAATATTGAAGCCGATTCTATGTTTGTATCTATTACATTTGCTTTCATATAGCTGGGTATTATTTCATCACGAGACTTAAACTTGATTTTTACATAACAGTTTTGTTTAGTTAGTTTACACGCTAATATGGATGCCGATAAATTGTTGTAAAAATAAAACGGTAAGTCAATATGCATTGGTTGTAAAGTCCATATATGGGATCCGCTCGCTGCGTCGAATACCGATTCAGTACCTGGAAGTTTATAACGAATAAAGTATGGATTGGTACGAACGGCCTGAGTTTGGTAAAGAATAGAATCATTAAAGACATAATCGGCTGTATTAAACGAGTGGTATAAGTAAATCCAATCACCCGTTATTCGCTCTATAAGTTTTCCACCAATATAAAGTTCTGCGTAATCTATTCCGTGTATACCAATATTGTTGTGAAATGGTTGGGCACCGTTTCGGTACGGGTCGTACTGGGCATCGTCGTAACTTATTGAAGATTTAAAATACATCTTCCATCTTAGTGTTAATGTACTGATTAAGTCACCGGAATCCACTGGTATAATACATTGAGTTTCTTCACCTATTTTGGCATTTACTAATGGGAATTCGTTTACATTAAAGGCAAATTTTGTATGCTTTTTAAAAGCAGACAAAAAATGAGAAAATGTTGGTTTACCTGATATAAACTCATTTTGTAGTCCTGATATAGCTAGTTGTAATTTACCGGACATGACTTAATCCCTGTTTATTTTGTAGATTTTATTTCAAGTAATTGACACAAAACCATTGTTAAATCTAAGAACCCGAAAACCTGTATAGTATAAATGAAAGTTATATTCAGGGTTAACTAAACGAGAAGGCGAAGCGGATGATCCATTACCCCCATGTAGGAGGTCTAAATCGTCATTTAATTCAAAATGAAGTTTAGTTTTATCAGAGTTTAGCCTTGAAAAATCAAGAAATCCCGAAGGCATTGTACTTTTAGGATACATCGCAAAATTATAAGAGTATACGTAATTGAATCTGTAAGCACCTATAGGTGTTGGATATCTACTTTCAACTACATTACCCGATGTAGATAACTTAGATTGCATAGGGATGTAGTTGTAAAAGTATTCGTATGTGATGTTAGATATATTCGGGAAACGTTCACCATTCAACGAAAAATATGCATTTTTTAAAATGTGTGGTGATGTGCTTATCTTATTACCTGCATCATATTGTGCTTTAGTAAAATTAAACCTATTTGATGTTATGAAAGCTCTGTAGAAAGACCGTGTATGAGGAGTTTCTATATGTCTATATTCATCTTCGTCTTCGTATCCTTTGTACCTATAAAACCAATGAAAACATTTTACGGGTATAGATGGCTCTAATTGTATTTCAAATGATCGTTTACCTATATTTGTTTCTAATTGCATAGATGAATGTTTATTCACAAAATCATAAATAATTTCTCTATTATTAGTTTTGAAAAACAAAGACTCTTCATTAGAAAGTGTAATCTCTTCCGTTATAATATTAAAATCTAACATCGTTTTAGCTGGTGGTGGGGGTGCGGGTCCTCTCCCAATATCACCGCCGATACCGAGATAGTCGGGATAATTGTTAGTAAAAAATGACTGTTTAAAAAAATCAATTTCAAGCATAATTTTCTGTTTATGAATTGCACATAATGGGAACGGGGTTTTATTTTGTTTATTATCCGAGTATACATCTCCGGCATAACTCTGGGAAAAGAAGAATGGGATGTGAATAAAAAGATTATTTCTAGATTCAGAATTTCCAGCGTTCCGCTCGTATCCATAACTGGCGCCCACTATGTTTCTGTTATATGCGCTGTTTGCAGTATATTTTTGGGATTCCGTTTGGTACATGTTATCATAAATAATACACCAGTCTGCGGTTATCTCTTCTAATACTTGGTCATCTACGATAAACTTAACACTTTTTATTATTTTTCTACCTAATAGTTGCACATCCCAACCCCAGCTACCCATTTCAGCTGGAACAAGTAGGTGAGGTGGTGCCCCGAAGTAAAGGCTTGTACCATACAAATCCGTTAACGTTTGAGAATCTGTACCAGGAATATCAAACTGTCTCCATTCGTAGTATCTACGAAATTCATACCAAGTAAAATCTTGTGGGTAATTATTATAAGCATAGTCCATTACAATAAACATCCAGAATTGAGCATTTGGAGCTCCCGGACCTGGATCCCCTGCCGCTATCATCGCTGCCCAAAATAGATCGTAGGTAGCATACGCGACGCCTGTGGAGTTGTATGAAGCTGATCCACTTTCTTGTAGAGTCATCCCAAATATATATAGTTCTGCTTGTTGTCCAATTCCCGGTGTGAAAGTAATATCACTTGTCCATTTAGGTAAATCAACATGTATCCATAAATTTGTAAGTAGATCTCCCATACTTTGTGGATTAAGAGTAACTTTGATCGTTTCTCCGAATGGCCATGTCGTTTTATTACCATTTTTAATTACACGATGTACATTATGATATTTACGAAATTGTGAATGTTGTTGATATGATGGATTGAAGAATGATTTTTCGGGGTTATCGGAAAGTAGGTGTGTATCCTGCATTCCAATAGCACTAAGAGCTATCTTAGAAGCTTCCCCCATATCTACTTACTGCTCACATATTTTTAATATCATTCTTCCACATTGTCATAGGAGAAGTAGACTTCATAATTTCAAGTTCCTTCTTTGCCTGTTTGGACTGCGCCAAAAGCTCTCTGACACTCTCGTCCGTGTACTGAACTGTCTTGATGTTTAGAAGGTAGTCATAGCTTCCATTTACTTCTGGGAACAGACCAGACAATTGGTTCTCAAGATCCTGCTTTTTACGACGGAATACTACGATTTCACCGTTGATGACCATAGACACAAAGCGAGACTTGTAGTCACACATCTTAGATTTAGCCTCAAGAACCTTGATTAGATACTCTTTTCGCTTATCATAATATTCACGACGAAGGGTTATGAAGTCTTTCAGAATCATCTCAGGGGTTTCATACTTGTGGATACCTCGGGTAGGGTGGAACAGGTGCATGTTTGAGGTTCGGAAAGTCTTTTGAAGCTTGAGATCCTTAATAGCATCTTTACCATTGTAGTCTTGGATCAAGAAATCCACATTCTCAGTTGTACTGTTATTTGTGAAACCACTGATGATTTTCTTTTCAACGAGGGTATCCAGATGTTCTTTGTAGTCTTGTGTCCAACGTCCCGGTGGTAGCTCAGTCACCTTAACCGTCCTTCCAATGGTGCTCCATACACCTTGGGTCATCCATGAATCATCATCTTGTTCAAACACTTTTCCCTTGAAACCCCTGAACCAAGGTTTCATCCTTTTGATAGGATTGCCATCAAGGAAGTTGAGAATATTGTTCCGAATATCTCTGGGGTTAAATGGAGGTACATAGCAACTGAAACCAGTGCCAATACCCTCACTTCCATTCACCAAAATCATAGGTAGAGTAGGCATATAGAACTCGGGCTCAATCGAGCGACCATCATCGTCTAGATATGTGAGAATCGCATCGTCGCGAGGGTCAAATACATTCCTCGCTTCAGGTGTCAATCGCGTGAAAATGTATCTTGTCTGGCTAGCATCCTTTCCACCCATCAACCTGGTTCCAAACTGACCACAAGGTTCTAGGAGATTCAAATTGTTGGAACCCGTATAGTCATTGGCTAACTTTACAATTGTATCAGCGAGAGATACTTCACCGTGGTGATAGGCACTCTTCTCAGCCACGTATGCGGCCAATTGAGCTACTTTCATCTCCGCAGTCAAATTCCTTTGAAAACAAGAATACATTACCTTACGCTGCGAAGGTTTGAGTCCATCACAAACATGGGCAATAGAACGCTTGAGGTCTGCAAGACTGAAGTTTACCAGGTCCTTGTGAACAAAGTCTGTGATAGCCAGTTGTTTCACATTACCATAAGAAACCTCCAGCTCCTTGGGGTCTTTTGCTGTGCTTTCAAGAAGCCACGTCTTACGGTCATCAGCCTTCTTCTTGTCAAATGCCAAGGTAATAGATTTATCAGACATTACATCTGTATTAAACTTGACGGTAAGGTCTTCTATCTTCTTGAAGTACTCCCTAGCCTCCGCAGAAGTTGAGGTACCCAAACCCTTGTAGTACTTGATACGCCAACCAGATTGTCCATTTCCATACCATGTACGAAATGCGGAGTCTGTATAGAAGGATTTACTTTGATTACCCCTAGAAGCCTTGATGATGGGTGTGACCATTGAAACAACAAATCCCAATTTGAGGAGACTGGGCCAGAAATAGTCAATCATGTTTAGGATCAGACCCTTGATATGTGAACCGTCGTTATCTGCGTCTGTCATGATCATGAGACGACCATAGCGAAGCTCGGATACATCTTTGTAGTCCTTTCCCTGTTGGAGACCCAAAATCTTCTTGAGGTCATTGAACTCCTGGTTTCCTGTAAGCTGGGCGACAGATGCATCTCTGACATTTTTACACTTCCCTCGAAGCGGGAAGACACCGTAGTGGTCTCTACCAACAACTGAGAGGCCAGCGACGGCTAGGGTCTTAGCTGAGTCACCCTCCGTGACGATGAGTGTACACCTAGAAGATTGTGCTGTCCCAGCTTTGTTTGCGTCATCAAGCTTGGGAATACCAGTGATTTTAGACTTCCGAGCTCCACCATCAGTTTTGGCCAACTCTTTCATCTCCTTAAATTTTGAGAGAGCTGTAAGTTCATCGGAAATGCCAGTCTTAAGAGCATTCTTGACGAATGTTTTGGGCATATCAAATTTAGAACCAAAGTCTTGTGCTTTTAGGGTACACTCAGACTTAACCTGACTCGAGAAAGTTGGGTTCTCAAGGATTGCCTTCACAAAGATTGCGAACGTGTTCTTAACCTGTTGAGGCCTGAGTTTGATCTTCTTAGCCATGTCCTCAATAATCCCCGCAGCCACTAGCGAAGCTGCGTGATCAACATGGGTTCCACCTTTAGTTGTACAGATACCGTTCACGAATGATACCTGTTGCATACCATCCTCGGATGGACCAATACACACTGACCATCGGTCGGTTGTAACACAGTGTACATTATCTACACCGGTGTGCATTTTTGCGTAAGCCTCAAAGTTCTGTTTTGGGAGAACCTCGTCATTGAACTTTACTTTACAGTTTGGGGTTGTACAGATGTTGGCATCCCAAACTCTCTTTTGGAAAATCTTATAGATTGTGTTATCCATCTTAGACATCTTAAAACGCCTCCAATCTGGTGTGAACGTTACGGCCACGGATGATGTGGCACCTGAATGTTTTTTGATTTTTGGTGGTTCACAGACGGTCATATTG
>Ga0187219_1000833_pt1 | contig 14978 bp, 6 predicted proteins | sample 13SPOviralmetaG_FD_130162 | JGI IMG/M metagenome (GOLD analysis project Ga0187219, IMG submission 130162) | Marine viral communities from the oligotrophic San Pedro Time Series (SPOT) site, San Pedro Channel, CA, USA - 13 SPOT_SRF_2010-07-21... | ecosystem: Environmental > Aquatic > Marine >... | reverse complement strand
TAAAAGATGTTACGGTATGTGCTATCTTAAAAACAGACGTTCTGGCTTTTCTTTTATGAGCTCTGCTGAAACCGTTAACTTAGCTACAATATCGAGTGATAGTAGATATGGAATACTATCAAAAAGTGGATCTGATGCAAAGAAAATGTTTACCGATAAGGTTGTACCAATATCTATTAACTATCCTTTCTTCTTCAAGCCCATTCAAGATGGTATGGACAGACCTAAGTCTGAACTAGCATATCGTGTGCCAGCGAGCAAGTTTACTCGTAAAAAAATAGAGGTAAACGAAAAGCTAGAAGATATAAAAGGTCTAGATACTACGATTGACTGGAAGAACACTGGTGACAACAGTTATGATGGTGAGAAACTTTCTTTACTTGTTCACGATGAAAGTGGTAAGTGGGAAAGGCCTGACAATATACTTAACAACTGGCGAGTTACAAAGACTTGTCTTAGACTAGGTTCTAGAATAGTTGGCAAGTGTATGATGGGTTCAACAAGTAACGCTTTGGATAAAGGCGGTGATAATTTTAAAAAGTTATATCAAGATAGTGATGTAACGCAAAGAAATAGAAATGGTCAAACACGTTCTGGTTTATACTCTCTGTTTATCCCAATGGAATGGAACTATGAAGGATTCATTGATGAATTTGGAAGCCCTGTCTTTAATACTCCCGGACGAGACGTTTATGGACCCGACGGTGAATTGATAGACATAGGTATTATTGAGCACTGGGACAATGAGGCCGATGGACTAAAAGGAGATCAAGATGGTTTAAATGAATTTTACCGTCAGTTTCCTAGAACAGAAGAACACGCTTTCAGAGATGAAGCAAAAAACAGTATATTTAACTTAGTTAAGATATACGAACAGATAGATTACAATGAAGGCATTAGAAATAGCTCTGTAGTTAACACGGGTAATTTCCAATGGGTGAACGGAGTAAAAGATACAAAGGTAGTTTTTTATCCAGATCCAAAAGGTAGGTTCAACATTAGTTGGGTTCCACCAGTAAACCTTCAGAATAGAGTTATAATAAAGAACGGAGTTAAATACCCGGGTAATGAGCATGTTGGTGCTTTTGGGTGTGATAGCTACGATATTAGTGGAACAGTAGACGGTAAAGGATCTAAAGGCGCTTTACATGGTTTAACAAAGTTTTCAATGGAAGACGCTCCGCCAAATCACATGTTCTTAGAATACATTGCAAGACCACAAACCGCTGAAATATTTTTTGAAGACGTATTAATGGCTTTAGTATTTTATGGTATGCCATTGCTCGCTGAGAATAATAAACCTAGATTGCTTTATTATTTAAAGCGTAGAGGATATAGAGGTTTTAGTATGAATAGACCAGACAAAACATGGAACAAGTTGTCTGTGGCAGAAAAAGAAGTTGGTGGTATACCAAACTCTAGTGAAGACATAAAGCAAGCTCACGCTGCGGCAATAGAAATGTATATACAAGACCACGTAGGCCACAAAGGTGATGGTAATTACGGAAACGTATACTTTAACCAAACGCTGAACGAATGGAGTAGGTTTGATATAAATAAACGTACAAAGTTTGATGCTGCAATAAGTTCTGGTTTAGCTATAATGGCGTGCAATCGGCACTTATACAAACCTCACGCTGACATAAAAAAACCAGCATTAAACCTTAACATATCAAGATACACTAACACTGGTAACACATCAAAAATAATAAAATAAAAATATGGCAGAGTCTGTTATAAAAAATTATTTCCCAAGTCAAGTCGTTAGCGACGCAGAAAAAATAAGTTACGACTACGGCTTAAAAGTAGCTAAAGCTATAGAGTCAGAATGGTTTAACGACAACAGCGGAACTGACAGATATGAAAGTTATCAAAATGATTTTCATAGGTTAAGATTATACGCTAGAGGAGAACAGTCAATAAAGAAATACAAAGACGAGCTTTCTATAAACGGCGACTTATCATATTTAAACTTAGACTGGACGCCAGTGCCAATTATACCTAAGTTTGTAGACATTGTGGTTAACGGCATAGCAGAACGCGTGTACGATATTAAAGCGTATTCTCAAGATCCTAATGGCGTTGCTAAACGAACAGACTATATGGAAAGTATACTTGGCGACATGGCAGCTAAAGAAATGAATGACTTCGCGGCTGAAGAGTTCGGCATGAACTTGTATGAAAACGATCCTGAAACTTTACCACAGACACAAGAAGAGCTAGAGCTTCACATGCAGCTAACTTACAAGCAAGCCGTAGAAATAGCTGAAGAGCAAGCTATAAAAGTTTTGATGGAAGGCAACAAGTACGATTTAATTAAAAAGCAATTTTTTTACGATCTAACTGTATTAGGTATTGGTGCGGTAAAAACTAGTTTTAACACGTCTGAAGGTGTAGTTATAGACTATGTTGACCCAGCCAACTTGGTTTACTCTTACACAGAGTCTCCTTACTTTGATGACATATATTATGTTGGTGAAGTTAAAACAATACCTATAAATGAATTAGCTAAACAATTTCCGCATTTAGAACAATCTGATCTAGAGGAAATAAACGAAACAAACTCAGCCCCTCAGACTAATAAGCATAGAGGTGGAGGTTATGAGAATCAAGACAACAACAAAGTTTCTGTACTATATTTTAATTATAAAACGTACATGAACGAGGTGTATAAAGTTAAAGAAACAGGTAGTGGAGCTAATAAAGTTATAGAAAAAGACGATAGATTTAACCCGCCTGAAGACGCTGAAAACTTCTCTAAATTACAAAGATCAATAGAGTGCTTGTACGAAGGCGCTATAGTTTTAGGCACGAACAAATTGCTTAAGTGGGAGATGTCAAAGAACATGATGAGACCTAAAAGTGATTTTACTAAAGTTAAAATGAACTACAGTATTGTAGCGCCTAGAATGTACAAAGGTAAAATAGAGTCTTTAGTTAAGCGCATTACGGGTTTTGCAGATATGATTCAGCTTACACATTTAAAGCTGCAGCAAGTAATGTCTAAAATGGTTCCAGATGGTGTTTATCTTGACGCTGATGGTTTAGCTGAAATAGACTTAGGTAATGGAACTAACTACAGCCCACAAGAAGCTTTAAACATGTTCTTTCAAACAGGTAGTGTTATTGGAAGAAGCTTTACTTCAGAAGGTGACATGAATCCAGGTAAAGTGCCTATTCAAGAAATAACTTCTGGATCTGGAGGCAACAAAATACAAGCGCTAATAGGTAATTATAACTATTACTTACAAATGATACGTGATACTACGGGTCTTAACGAAGCTAGAGATGGTAGCACGCCAGATGAAAGAGCTTTGGTTGGCGTTCAAAAAATGGCTGCAGCAAACTCAAATACTGCAACTAGGCATATATTAAATTCTGGTTTGTATTTAACAACTGAAGTAGCTGAAGCTTTGTCTTTAAGAATATCTGATATAATAGAGTATTCGCCTACAAAAGATGCTTTTATTCAAAGTATTGGCGTACACAATGTAGCTACGCTAGAAGAAATGAGCAACTTACACTTATATGACTTTGGTATATTTTTAGATTTAGCTCCAGACGAAGAAGAGCAAGCTAAGCTAGAAAATAACATACAACAAGCTTTAGCTCAGCAGACTATAGACTTAGAAGATGTTATTGATTTAAGAGAAATAAAGAACATTAAGCTAGCTAATCAACTTCTTAAAATACGTAGAAAGAAGAAGATGCAGAAAGACCAGCAAATACAACAACAAAACATTCAAGCGCAGTCTCAAGCTAATATACAACAACAACAAGCATCTGCTCAAATGGAAGTGCAAAAGCAACAGGCTCTTAAGCAAGCTGAAGCTCAGCTAGCTCAAATGCAAGCTCAACTCGACGCTCAAAAACTACAAGCAGAGTCTGTCATTAAAGAAAGACTTATGGCTCAAGAGTTTCAATATAACATGCAGCTTAGAGCTATGGATAATCAGACGCTGATGAATAGAGAAAAAGAAAAAGAAGATCGTAAAGATAATAGAACTAAGATCCAAGCTTCACAACAATCAGAGCTTATAGATCAAAGAAAGTCAGGTAAACCACCTAAAAACTTTGAGTCATCAGGTAATGATACTATTGGAAGTGGATTTAATTTAGGTGGTTACGATCCTAGATAAATTACTAATTTATATTTTATATTATGGAAGAAAACGAAAACGTAGTCGAAGAGACTACACAAGAACAGGCTGTAGAGACAGTTGATGAAACTAAATTTGAAAGCGCTGGCGATGACAGTGTTATTAAAGTAGATTTAAGCAAACCAATTGAAAATGAAGACCAAGAACAAACAGCAGAAGCTGCAGATGGCTCAGCTGACGACGCAGGAGTGGTTGGAAGCGATGAAAGTGCCGACGCCACACCGGAACAAGAAGAAGTACAGCCGGAAGCCGAAGCACAAGATGCAGTACTAGAAGAAATTACTGATGAAGAGCCGAACGAGGCTTTGAAAGAATTAGTTGACGAAGTAGACGAAGCTGTTGAAGAAGCTGAGGTTACTGGCAAACCGTTACCAGAAAACATTCAAAAGTTAGTTGACTTTATGAATGAAACTGGCGGTACACTAGAAGACTATGTTAATTTAAACAAAGATTACTCTGGTTTAGATAACTTAACTCTTTTAAGAGAATACTATAAGCAAACTAAACCACATTTAGACGCGGAAGAAATAGACTTCATGATGGAAGATCAGTTTTCTTTTGACGAAGAAATAGACGAGGATAGAGATATAAAAAGAAAGAAATTAGCTTTGAAAGAGCAAGTTGCTCAGGCAAAGAACCACTTGGAGAGTGTAAAATCCAACTACTATGATGAAATTAAAAATGGCTCAAGGTTGACAAAAGAACAACAAAAAGCTATTAATTTTTTCAATAGGTATAACAAGGAATCGGAAGAGTCCAATAAAGTAGCTGAAAAGCGACTTAATACTTTTAAGCAGAAGACTGATAATCTTTTTAACGACAAGTTCAAAGGTTTTGAATACAACGTCGGTGATAAAAAGTACAGGTTTAATGTTAAAAATAAAGAGTCGGTTAAAGAAACACAGAGTGACATTAACAACTTCATCAAAAAGTTTTTGAACGAAGACAATACAATCTCTGACGCTAAAGGTTATCACAAATCTTTATACACAGCTATGAACCCAGACGCTGTAGCACAGCATTTTTACGAGCAAGGCAAAGCTGACGCTCTAAAAGATAGTGTTGCTAAAGCTAAAAACGTTAGCATGAATCCTCGTCAAGAACACGGCGGAGAAGCTAATACTGGTGGATTAAAGTTTAAAGTTTTGGGCCAAAATTCTTCTGATTTTAAGTTTAAAATTAAAAACAGAAAATAATTTATTAACCCATTTAAAACTATAAAAAAATGGCAATTACAAGTGCAAACGGAATAGACGCAGCGCCTAGAAAACAGACGCTAAACTCTAATTACGTTGATTTTACAAGTTCAGCTACTGAAGGCTGGGCACAACAATACTTACCAGACTTAATGGAGCAAGAAGCTGAAGTCTATGGTAAAAGAACTATCGCAGGATTTTTAGCTCAAGTAGGTGCTGAAGAGCCTTCTGCTTCTGACCGAGTAGTTTGGTCTGAACAAGGTCGTCTACACTTAGCTTACACTGCTACTTACAATGACAACAACACAGACTATACTATCGTTAATGACGTAGATGGAAATGCAGTTGGTGCAAACCACGGTATTAGAGTAGGTGATATGGTTATCATGTCTGTAGCTGGTGCTACTGCTAAAGGTTATGTTTCTGCAATCGATCCAGATAGTGACAATGATGATCAAATTAGAGTTATCGCTTATGGAGCCGCAAACATGACTACAGCCTTAGGTTCTACTGCTACTACAGCAGGAGCTGTAAGAATCTTAGTTATTGGTTCTGAATTTGAAAAAGGAACTGACGGAAGATCAGCTGCTAACGCGCCAAAATTCAAGTCTCACTCAAACAAGCACATCATCATGAAGGACTTCTACGAAGTATCTGGATCTGATGCTGCTCAAGTTGGTTGGGTTGAAATTTCTGGTGAAGAAGGTCAAAGTGGTTACTTATGGTATTTAAAAGCCGCAGGTGATACTAGAGCTCGTTTCTCTGATTATTTAGAGATGACTATGCTAGAAGCAGAAAAAGCTGTTGACGGTGCTGGAGCAATTGGTGGTACTGATCAAAGTACTTCTGATGGTACTGAAGGTTTATTCGCTGCTATTGAAACAAGAGGTCACCAATCATCTGGTGTTACTGGTGTTAATGCTGCTACTGATTTAGCTGAGTTTGATCAAATTTTAGCTACATTCGACCAAAACGGTGCTATTGAAGAAAATATGTTATTTGTAGACAGAGGAACTTCTCTTGCTATAGATGATATGTTAGCTTCTATGAACTCTTATGGTGCTGGTGGTACTTCTTACGGTGTTTTTGACAACCAAGAAGATATGGCGTTAAATTTAGGTTTCTCTGGGTTCCGTAGAGGTTCTTACGACTTTTATAAGTCTGACTTCCGCTACTTGAACGACAAAGGAACTCGTGGAGCTCTTAATGATACTGTAAGCAACATTCGTGGAGTTGTAATTCCAGCGGGCGTATCTTCAGTATATGACGAGCAATTAGGAAAGAACCTTAAGCGTCCTTTCTTACACGTGCGTTACCGTCAGTCTGAAACTGAATCTAGAAAATACAAAACTTGGGTAACAGGTTCTGTAGGAGCTATGACTTCAGGAAAAGACGTTATGGAAGTACACTACTTATCTGAAAGATGTTTAGTGGTACAAGGTGCTAACAACTTCATGTTGTTAAACTAATCACATTATTATTAAGGTCGGGAGCTTCGGCTCTCGATCTTTTTTTTTTAATTATTATTATATTATATCATGGCAAAAAAACAAACAAAAAAAGCTGAAGTAGAACAGCCAGAAATAAAAGCTACAAATGAAATGCAAGAGGTTGTTATTAAGGAACCTGTTGTTGATAAAGAAAACAATAAAAAGAGTTGGGAGATAAAAGATAGAATGTACTATCTTAGAAATAACAAAACTCCACTAACTTATTTAATAAGAGGTAGTAATATTTTTTATTTTGATGAAGAGTTAGGCTACGAGCGTGAGTTAAAGTACACTTCCAATCAAAGAACTTGTTTTGTAGATGAAATGAAAGGAGAGCAACGACTTGAACACATTATATTTCAAAATGGTCAGTTGTTTGTTCCTAAAACAAAAACGGTATTACAAAAGCTTTTGAGCTTATACCACCCGCACAACGGAAAACTGTTTGAAGAACATAAACCAGTTGAAGTTGCTGCTCAGGAAATTGACATTTTAGAATTAGAAGTAGAAGCTTTAGTAGCTGCGAGATCTTTAGACATAGATATTGCTGAAGCGGTAATGCGTGTAGAATTAGGATCTAAGGTAACAGAGATGAGTTCTAAAGAGCTTAAAAGAGATTTACTGTTATACGCTAAAAGAAGTCCTTCTTTATTCTTAGAACTTGTTAATGACGACAATGTTATGTTAAGAAACTTTGGTATTAAAGCGACAGAGCTAGGAATATTAAAACTTTCTAACAATCAGCGTGATTTTCTTTGGGGATCTAACGACAGAAAACTAATGACAGTTCCGTTTGATGAACACCCATATTCTGCTTTAGCCGCGTGGTTTAAAACAGATGAAGGTATGGAGATATACTCCAACATAGAAAAGCGATTAAACGCGTAATCATCCTATAGTAGAGCAGCCACTCTTCGGGGTGGTTGCTTAACTATAAAAATAAAACATAATGGCGGAACAATTTGCAAACGTAGATACTGTCTACCAGACAGTGTTAGCATTAGCTAACAAAGAACAAAGAGGTTATATTACGCCTCAAGAGTTTAACCTATTCGCCAGGCAGGCTCAGATGGAAATATTTGAGCAATACTTTTACGATTTAGATCAAGTTAAAAGAGGTGTTCAAACGACTAGCTCTAGCTTTTCGCCTAACTTAAAGCAAATTTTAGAAGACTATTTATCTAAGTTTATAACAACTGCTAATTTAACTGCAGACGGCGCGGCCTACTCGCTACCCAACAATCACTACAAGTGCTCAACGGCAATGCTTATCGTTGGTCAAGACAGATATAATATAGAGAAAGTTACTAGGGCTGATAGCTTAAATATTACTAGCAGTGGCTACTTGACAAAGCCAAACGTAAGAAGGCCAAACTACTACGTAGTTGGCAACTTGTTTTACCTAGCGGCAAACCTTGAGGAAAGTTATGCTTCAGATCATACTGTTTTTTATTCTTACTTTAGAAAACCTAAAGATCCCAATTGGACGTATTTAGTTGTTAACGAAAAAGCAATATGGGCACCTAACAATTCTACTCAACACTTTGAGCTAGATAAGGCTGAAGAAAGAACTTTAATTTTAAAAATACTACAGTACGCAGGGGTATCTATAAAAGAACTTACGCTAACTCAAGTAGCGGGACAAGCAGACGCCAATACAACCGCTCAACAAAAACAATAAAAAATGGGATATTTATACGGTAAAACAGACTTAAGCTATTACGAAGGCTCAGAGCACGGTGACTATCAGTTTTGTTCTTTAGATGATATTATAGAGCAATTTATGGTTGTTTATGTTGGTGATGAAAAACTAATAACTAATGTTAGTAGAACAGATGTACAGTTTCACGCGTATAGAGCTTTAGCTGAACTTTCTTTTGATACTTTTAAATCTGTAAAAGCTCAACAAATAGAAGTGCCGCCAAGCTTAACTATGATATTGCCGAAAGACTATGTCAACTACACAAAGCTTAGTTGGGTTGATTCTTCTGGCATTAAGCATCCTTTATATCCTACAAAAGATACTTCAAATCCATTTGAAATAAAGCAAAACTTAAGTGGCGCTTATGAGTTTCCAACTCAAGCAGATCTTTTTCAAAACGCAAGCTTTACAAACAGATTAGAGGGTTGGATTAAAAGCACGCAGGTGGTAAGACCTTCTTCTGTAGGCGGAGTTGTAACCAGTGTTTCAGTAGACGCCTCTGCAGAAAATCCAGTTGTAAAGTTTCAAACTCACGCTACAATAGGAAGTTCTAATGGTAATCCTTCTTATGGCTATTGCACGTATATATATCAAGAGATAGACGCTGCAGATCTTGGCGCTATATCTTTTGGAGCTACAGCAACTACCAACGCCGCTTCGAGTATTACTATTACAGAAGCTGAAGCTGCTGCTGCTGATACAAACTACGGTACTGCTGGAACTTTTACTAAGCCTGGTAGTACAGTTAGAGTGGGGCTTTCTACTCAACCACCTTCCGATAAAATCACTATGCAAAACTACGTTTGGCAAGGCGTTCAGTACGTGGCTCCTACTTCAAATGCTAATCCAAACTATTTTGACTTAGGCTATATAGAGTGGACGCAAGGTGAAAGTGGCCTTAAAAACTACGAAGGAGAACTTATAGACTTAACAAATGCTACTGGCACAATATATTTGGTTGCGTTAAGTATTATTGATCACGCGGATATTGATGTTACGGCCTACAACAGTAGTTTGCTATTTGACACGGCTACCGTAGATGATATAGCAATATCAAATCTTAATGTTAAACCTTCTTTAACAGAAGTAGATTCTGGCATTTCTTCAACTTTTAAAAACTATAAAGCTAACACGCCTCACGAAAATCAAACTGAGGACTACGAAGATGACACATATTGGCCTCAGCAAGGCGAAAGATATGGCCTTGAACCAACGAGGGCTCAAATAAACGGATCTTACTATATAGACAACCGAATGGGCAAAATAAACTTTAGCTCTAACATTGCAGGAAAAACTGTGATATTAGATTATATAAGTGATAGCCTTGGCACTGACGGCGAAATGAAAGTACATAAGTTTGCTGAAGACGCAATGTACAAATGGATAACCCACTCGGTGTTATCGAGCAGGATAAACATACCTGAGTATATAGTTCAGCGTGCTAAAAGAGAGAAGTTTGCTGCAACTAGACAAGCAAAGCTAAGACTATCAAACATTAAGTTAGAGGAGATTACTCAAATACTTAGAGGTAAGTCTAAGCAAATAAAACACTAGTAGATGGCAGAAATAAAAAACACATTTCTTAAAGGTAAAATGAATAAAGACCTTGACGAAAGATTAGTGCCTAAAGGAGAATATATAGACGCTATGAACGTTGAGGTTTCTACTTCAGAAGGATCTAACGTTGGTACGGTACAAAATATACTAGGTAACTATAGAGTGGCGGGTCTTTCTAACGCTGAGTTTAAGTGTATAGGTTCTATAACCGACGAGCAAAATAATAGAATTTACTGGTTTGTTACATCTACCACCGTAGATATGATATTAGAGTGGGACGACCAATTACAAAAGTCTACCCTTGTTTTTGTTGATCCTAATAAAAGAAACAGTAATTCAGCTTTAAATTTTCCAAATACGCATGTTACTGGAATAAACATTATCGATGACTTTTTGTATTGGACCGACGGCATAGGAGAGCCTAAAAAAATAAACGTTAGACTTTGTAAGTTAGGAACAGATCAAAATCAAACTACAGGTTTAAACAAGCACACTACTTATGTTACGCCTCAAAACGAGGTTACAGACGCTTTGCTTACTGAAGACTTTATAACTGTAATAAAGAAAAGACCTTTATCTCCTCCTTTTGTAAAAATAAATCATAACAAAAACAAATCTGAAAAAGGTATATTTGAAAGAGTAATGCCTAGGTTTTGTTTTAGGTATAAATATAGAGACGGCGAATACTCTGCTTTTGGACCTTTTACAAACGTAGTGTTTAGCGCTAAACATCAAGACGGCACAAGCGCCTCTGATTTTTACTCTAATAAAGAAGTTTACAACAAATCAATGGTCAACACCGTAAAGTCTGTTGAGCTTATGGATTTTATACCAGCTGATATTCCAGCTGACGTCGTTCAAGTAGACTTGCTTTATAAAAGCGAAGGCTCAAATGTAGTTTACTCTATAGCAAACATAAAGCCTTCTGACGATGAGTTTAAGGCCGATGGATCTACTCAAGGAGTTGACAATCTTTATGGAGCGCAAGAAAACAATAAGGGTAGATATTTAGTTACAACAGAAAACATATACGCTGCCTTACCTGAAAACCAAATGCTTAGATCTTGGGACAATGTGCCTAGAAAAGCTGCCGCTCAAGAAATAACAGGTAATAGATTAGTTTACGCAAACTATACTCAAGGCTACGATATGCCAAGCTCTAGCATTAAACTAAAGTCTAGCTACGAAAAGAAAAGCTTAAAAAACAACAACGCTTTAAGTGGAGGGCTTGAGTCTGTAAAGTCTTTAAGAGATTATCAGCTTGGCGTTGTCTACGGTGATAAATACGGTAGAGAAACACCAGTGTTTTCCTCTACAAACGCGTCTGTTAATATTCCCTGGGTAGGCACTAATAGTGATAGGCCTAACTTTTTAAGCCCAATGGTGCTAACTAGTAGTATTAAAACGCCAACGCCAGATTGGGCTAAATACTTTAAGTTTTATATAAAAGAAACATCTGGAGAATATTATAATTTATTAATGGATAAGTTGTATATTCCAAGCATAAGCACAGATTTTGACAATAAAGAAGAGCACGTTTGGCTTTCGTTTCCTTCTTCTGAAGTAAACAAAATAACAACAGAAGATTATTTAATCTTAAAAAAAGTTTCAAGTTCTACAGATAACCACGTAGAAGACGCTAATAGATATAAAGTTATAGATGTAAAGCCAGAAGCGCCTAACTCTGTGGCTTACGTATACTTACCTGTTGGTGAAGTTTCAAACCTAACAGAGTCTACAAACCTAGCTAACGCCGGTGCAGAAGGCTCGTTGTTTCAAGACAGCGAGTTTAGAATAGATAAACAAACAGATATTATAGAAATTGACAAGTCTTCTTGGTTTACGTTTGGTTATCCAGTTTTAAGAGGTACAGGCGCGCCAAATGTTTCAGGTGTAGATAACACTGAGTTTGTAGATAATATATATATTTCTTGGAAAACAGTAGACGCTAGTGGATTTGAGGTTCACTCAAGAAGGTATAAAGCGGTTTCTATAGAAATGGGTAGCGCTATGAGGCTAAAGCTACAGAAAAAGATACACGTAGACGACGCGGCTTTAGCTGCTAACACAGCAAATAAACTTAATGCTGATTTAGTGTTTACAGTTTATAGAAAAGAAAAGCGAGACGCTGAAGAGTTTTCTGGCAAGTTTTTTGTTAAGATACTGTCCGACGAAGTTATAAAAAACAATATAACTACAATAAAGTCAAACAAGTCTATAAGTGAGTTTATTTCTGCTTCTAAAGATATGTTTTGGTGGGCAGATAGAACTGGTACTTATGAAGATCAAGGGTTAGCAAACGTGCCTAGTTTTGGACAAGCTCCTGACAGCCAACCTAAGGATGAAGACGCAGTAAGCGGTATATCAAACAAAGCCTCTGAGTGGGACGCTTTGCTTACAAGCTACTCGAAAGCTTTTTTCATAGACAACATGCACATGTCTGCCGCTAACTTATCTTCTAGCGGCTACGCTAAAGAAGCAGGTCAAGGCGTTATTGCAAATGAATTAACCTACGGTAAAGTAAAGTGGAACTCTGAAGGTGAAGAATATCCTTGGGACTTAAACCAATATACAACTTGGTCTTTAGCCGACACATCAAGCTACAGCACGTGGCAGGGTAGAGTTAGATCGTTTATACCTGGCGTACTAACTACTACTAATGACCAAGTAAACGGTTTTTATAGATGGAAAAACGATATATTTAGTCAAGAAACAAACGAAACCTACGGCGAGGAAGTCGGTGGTCACTACATGCACGTTTCTTTTTTCGCGCCTGGAAAAAATTTATTTGATTCTTCTGGGATTAGCTTAGATGACATAGAAGTTACTGGCGCTAATGGCTTAGGTAAAATACTACAAGGTATATGGGGCGGAGGTGCTTTTACTAACGAGCAAGGAACTTCGCTAGGAGACAATGATGACGGGAACGATGTAAAGTTTGTTGAGTTAGAAGGAAACTACGTTGACGACGAACCTTTAGGCGAAGCGCCATCGCCGGGCGTAGGTATAGGTTATGACTTAGAGTATAAAGAACTGCATGAAAGACAGTGGGACCCAACCTTTTCACCTACAAAGTGGACGCAGTCAAGTTCTACTCAAACAGATAACAACATCGAAGACTTTGTTAAGAATTTAGCTATTGGTAAAAAGTTTAAGCTTGAAAAAGACAGCAACGATGTCGTGTACACTATACTAGACGTTTCCATAAAACACGTGTATAATCATACTCCTTTTAGATCTAAATTTGTCTTTGCCAACACCGATGAAGGTGGAATATATAGACACGCAGATCAAAAAAGTGTTGAAGAGTGCGCTGTTGAGTGGGCTACAGCTAAGCTAACAGACGCAGTTGACGGTCAAGACACCGCTTTACTTACTAAGCTAGAGAACTTTGGTAAAGCTAGCAACAGAAGAACTGTATTTGTATTAAAGCTAGATAAAGCCCCGCAGCAACAAACTAACAGCCCTATTATAGGTGGCACGACTTCAGCTATGGCTATTGATGTAAACACGTCTATGAAAATGCAGTTTATAGACGATAAAGCTCAAGCTTTGTCTGGAGCTGTTAAAGATGTTTCTGCTGTATTTGAAACAGAGCCTAAAGATTCTTTAGACTTAAACATATTCTACGAAACTGGTAGCGCAATTCCAACAGAATTAACAATAGACAACGTTAGTCAGTTTGCCCCTGTGGGGTCAAGAATTGAGTTTGTTGATTTACCTAGCGCTACTAGAGGTAAAGATACTATAACCGACAATATATATGTAAAAAGTTGGGAGCACGCCGAAGGAGTAGGACTTTATTTTAATACTGAAAGCGAAAGCGCTACAGCTAGTTCTAACGGTTTAGGCTTTAACATAAAAAACAATCAAGACGTACAAATAGACTACGTTAACACTAGAATTAGATTTTATAGACCAGACGGCAGCTTTACAACCTGTAGGCTTGGACCACATTATGAGCTTGAAAGCGATGCTAGTCAAAGAGCTGTATTTACAGTAAACCCTATAATAGACGCTTCTTTAGAAACTGGGTTAAGTTGGTATAACTGCTTTACGTTTGGAGACGGTATTGAATCTAATAGATTAAGAGATGATTTTAACGCTACGTTTATAGGTAATGGTGCTAAGGCTTCTACCACGCTAGAAGAGCCTTACTCTGAAGAAAGCAGAAAGCACGGTTTAATTTATTCAGGCCTTTACAACGCTAGTAGTGGATTAAACAACTTAAATCAGTTTATACAAGCAGAAAAAATAACAAAAGACTTAAATCCTACTTACGGAAGTATACAAAAGCTTTTTTCAAGAAGAGCTGATCTTATAGCTTTTTGCGAAGATAGAGTTGTTAAAATACTAGCAAACAAAGACGCTTTGTTTAATGCTGATGGTAATACTAACATTGTAGCAACTACAAACGTTTTAGGTCAAGCTACACCTTTTGTTGGTGACTACGGTATATCTAAAAATCCTGAATCGTTTGCGTTTGAGTCGTATAGAGCATATTTTACTGATAAACAAAGAGGCGCTGTGCTAAGATTATCTATGGACGGTTTAACACCTATATCCGACGCTGGCATGCACGATTATTTTAGAGATAATCTTCCTGAGTCTGGAACGTTGTTGGGTACTTATGACGAATATAAAAGACAATACAACTTAACGCTTAACGATTACATATATAACAACTTAATACAAAACTCTTATATTTCAGAAGGTGAAGAGCTAAGCGTGTCTTCTTATGTTACAGAAATAATTGACAACCCTAACCTTGAGTCTGGTATTGAGTATACAGCTGTTGACATAGCTAACATATATGATAACGCCACTGAAGGTGATGAAAATCTTCCTGTTGTTAACTCATCAATAGATTCTG
>Ga0187219_1000829_pt1 | contig 14997 bp, 12 predicted proteins | sample 13SPOviralmetaG_FD_130162 | JGI IMG/M metagenome (GOLD analysis project Ga0187219, IMG submission 130162) | Marine viral communities from the oligotrophic San Pedro Time Series (SPOT) site, San Pedro Channel, CA, USA - 13 SPOT_SRF_2010-07-21... | ecosystem: Environmental > Aquatic > Marine >... | reverse complement strand
TTTGATAAAGCAGAAAAAGACGGTGATATTAGAAAACAAGAATTAGCTTTAGCTGCTATTGATCTTATCACAGGTACTATAGATGAAGGAGTAGGTGCTAGTTTAGGACCAGGTCCTAAAGCAGGTAAAGATGGAGTAGAAAAAAATACCTATACTAGTGAGTTTGGGTATAAATTAGTTCCAAAAAATAAAGCAGGAAATTACGTACAAAAAGGTTCAAAGTTAGATGTAAAACAATTATTTGAAGATCAAAAAGAATATCAAAATAAAAGAATAGCAGCATTTGATGTGATTGAACAGGAAATGAATGATATTTATAAAATGTTAAGCAATGCTAAAAATGAAACAAGTGATTATTATAATGATAATCCTTCATCATATTCAGTAATTAAACCAACAGATTTAATTTTAGACTATATAAAAGATATTAAAGACTTATTAAAAGGAAAATAAATGAAAACATTACAAGAACAATATAACCAAATAAAAAAAGGAAAAGGTAGTAAAGAGATTTTTCTTAAAGAAGTTAAAAGAAACTATCCTCATATGATAGTCAATTCAGCTACCTTTAAACAAGCAGAAGAAATATTATTAAATAGATCTGTAATAACAGAAAATTTAGCAGGAGTTGTCAACCCAACTAAATCCCCAGATTGGTTTGCAATATTTAATGATAATATGAATATTATTAAAGAAGAAACAGCAGCTGCAAAAAAAGATGAAGCTATTAAAGCAGAAGTAAAAGAACCTAACAAAGATGTTGTTGAATTGGAAACAAAAGGATTTAATTATAAGGATGACAAAAATATTGATAATTTAAATGGCGAAGAATTTAGATTAGGGGTTAAATTTGAAATGGATAAAGTTAGAGAAACAATATCTGATGCCAATTTAGGAGAAGCTATAGAAAAAGCACAAAAATTAGTTGCTAAAAATTTAGCAAAAGATCCTCTACATTATATTAAAAATGCTGCTTTTGGAGTTGAGGGAATAGGATATACAGAAGAAGCTCCTGGTTTAACAGCAAGCAAATCAGATCAAATGGAAAAAGTAAAATTAAAAGAAAATAAAATGATATCATTAATAGATTTAATGGAAAGTGGCCCATTAGGTGAAAAACCAGTTGCTAAAAAGAAAGTAAAAAAAGAAACATTAGATAGTAAATTAGCTGAAATTGACAAACAATCTCAAATAGTTGCTTTAGAAGCTAAAATTGCTCATATTGATGAACTTGTAGAAAAGAAAAATGCAAGACTTTCTATGGTTACTGAAGATGAAAATTTATCTGAGTTAGCCGATAAAAATAAAATTAAACTAATGCAACGTGAAGTTAAAGATCTTGAAAAAAGAAAAATGAAGATGGAAAAACTTTATGAAAAAATGTGTGGTAAAGCTTATAAAAAAACAGAAGTTGTAGATGAAGATTTAGGATCTTCAAACTATGCTGGAGCAACAGGTAGTGATACATCAGAAAGAGCATTTAGAAATAATAGTAATGAAGAAATAGCAGAAGAAAGTAATGCTGGTTCTAATGAAAATTCTAATGATGAATCAAATTATAATTCAAATGATAATCCTGAATCATACTCTGGATTAAAGAAATTTAGAGAAAACTAAAAATATGAATAAGCAAGTACTTGTTGAAACAAGGCTTTTTACAGCCATGCCTAAGTCCTTATCTGAAAAACTTACTTCAGAAGCAGGTAATCCATTAGTTGAAGGAATTTTAGCAACAGCCGAAGTTAAAAATGGTAATGGTAGATATTACTCTAAAGAATTATGGGATAGAGAAATAGACAAATACAAAGTACTAGTAGAAGAAAATAGAGCAATGGGTGAATTAGATCATCCTGATGATACTATTATTAATTTAAAAAATGTATCACATAATATAAAAGATGTTTGGTGGGATGGTGATAATGTAATGGGTAAAATAGAAATTTTACCTACTCCAGCAGGAAATATATTAAAAGCATTAGTAGAAAGTGGAATTACTGTTGGTGTTTCTTCACGTGGAATGGGAAGTTTAAAACCAATGGGGGAAGTACAAGAAGTTCAAGATGATTTTGAATTACTATGTTGGGATTTTGTTTCAACTCCCTCAAATCCAGATTCATTTATGCATTTAGTAAAAGAAGGATTAACTATTCCTACCCTATCCCCATATAAAAAAGTAAATAATATAATTACAGAAATATTATGTGCGAATGGTTCGTGCCCAATATTTTAAGATTTTTGTTCCTGTGAACCGGAATTAGCGCTTTCTTTTCGAAGAAGCGCTTTTTCTTTTTTAATTTTTAAATATTTACATATACGTATAAGCATAATATGTCATTTCTGATATGACATTTGAATAATAATAATTCTTATTACGATTCCAAATAATCGTACTTCCAAAAAAAATTAAGGAAAAATGAACAGAGACTTTTTAAAAGAGGCTATTGCCGATGCAAAGACTGTTAAAGAATCAGCCATTGCAAATGCTAAGCTTGCTTTAGAAGAAGCTTTTCAACCACAAATCAAATCCATGTTAGCTGCAAAGTTAGAAGAAATGGAAAAAGAGGACGTGAAAGAAGAAGCAGATGATAAAGTAGACGAAGCAAAAAAAGATGATGATAAAATGGAGGAAAGAAAAGAATACATGACCAAAAAGGAAAAGCGCGAAGGTGACGATCGTAAGTCTGATAACAAGGCTGAGACTGAAACTGAAAAAATGCGTAAAATCAAAGAGGAAGATGTATCTGATCTAGACGAAATTTTAGCAGAATTAGAAAATGAACTAAATGAGGATGCTCGTACAGACGCTGAAGAAGAAGGCTACAAGGACGGTATTAAGGACGAAAAAGAGGACTTGAAAGAGGACGAACGTACTGATGCTGAAGAGGAAGGCTACTTAGATGGTGAAAAAGACGAGAAAGAAGATGAAGACGAGGACGAAGATATCGATCTTGAAGATATGTCTGAAGATGACCTCAAAAAGTTTATTGAAGACGTAATCGAAGATATGGTTGGAGCTGGTGAATTAGAAGCTGGTGAATCATTCGAAGATGATGTTGATGTAGACGTAGATGAAGAAGGTGAGTTAGAAGTAGAAGACGATGCGGTAACTGCGGTTGACGTAGAGTTAGATGAAGCAGAAGAAAAAATTGATGAAAAGAAAAAACAAGGGTACGATGCACGATTAGACGATGCTGAAGGCGCTAAACATGGTAAGAAAAAGCAAGACATGAAACAACGTAGAGCTGATTCTGAAAACATGGAAAAAGCCTTAGGTGGAAGAAAATTTGCTGGTGATTCTAAGATGAAAGAAGAATTAAGAGAAGCTTATGCTACTGTTGAAACTTTAAGATCTGAGTTAAATGAAATCAATTTATTAAATGCTAAATTACTTTACACTAACAAAATCTTTAAATCTAAAAACTTAACTGAAACTCAAAAGGTTAAAGTATTAGAAGCTTTTGATAAAGCTAGCACTGTAAAAGAAGCAAAATTAGTATTTGAAACTGTAGGTACATCTTTCAAAGCTAAGAAAAACTATGTAAATGAAAATTTAGGTAGAGCTTCTAAATCAATGACAGCACCATCAACTTCTACAACTAAAAAACCAATTGTAGAATCAAATGAAATGATAATGAGGTTCCAGAAATTAGCTGGCATTATCAAATCATAACAATTAATTATTAACGACTAAAATTTAAAAAAATATGTCACAATTAAATTCTTTATTAGAAAGCGCTAATTCTTACAAATCACTACAGAGTGATGCTGCAAGATTAGCTGACAAGTGGTCCAAAACAGGATTACTTGAAGGCATGGCTACTGAGCAAGACAAAAACAATATGTCTATGATCTTAGAAAACCAAGCTAAACAATTAGTAACAGAGAACACTCAGACGGGTGGAGGTACTGGTACTTTTAACCCTGGTACGGGAGCTGCTGGTCAATGGGCTGGAGTTGCTTTACCATTAGTAAGAAAGGTATTTGGACAAATCGCAGCGAAAGAATTCGTTTCGGTTCAACCAATGAACCTTCCTTCAGGTCTAGTATTTTACTTAGACTTCCAATATGGTGGTACTCAAGTTGCATCTCCAGCTACCGCAGGAAATGCTGCAAAATTACCATTCGCTAACGGTACTTCATTATATGGTACTCCTTCACCAGTTAACCCAGCTACTAACACTAGTGGTTTTGGTAACGCTGCTGCAGGTGGTCTTTATGGTGCTGGTAGATTTGGATACTCAACTCAAAATTTCAACACTGTTGTAGGTGGTCAATTAACTGACTGTGCTGTTGTTGGTAATGCTGATTTTTATCTAGATTTAGATGCAGATTCAACATTCCCATTTGCTTTAACAGGTGTTGCTGCTCAAGCATTTGATGGTTTACAAACTTCAGTTGCTACTACAGTAACTAAATGTTCAGCTCCTGCTACATTAAGTATTGCTGGATCAGCTGGTGTTCCTGCACTTTCATTATTGCAAACATTTGCTGATTTAGAAGCTATTGAAGGTTTTTATTTAACTTCAAATGCTGCAGGTAATGCTTTATTAGCTACTCAATTACCAGCATTCACGAAAATTGATCAAGGTGCTTACTTACCTGCTCCTGCACAAAATGCATTAGCAACAGGTAGTAAAGTTGGATGTACACTTTCAACTGTACCTGCTGGTGCTTTAACATTAACTAATGGTACTAACGCTGGTGCTGGTACAGATGACTTAAACGTAAAATGTACAACTTCAACTTCTGCAAATGGTGTTGGACTTACAATTGACGTATTAGGTAATGCTGGTGCTGGTTTAGCTTCTGTTGTAGTTATTAACAACCCAGGTAGAGGATATGCTGCAGGTGATATTTTAACATGGTCTGGTGCTGCAATTCCTAACACTTTAGCTGCTGTTGCAGGTACTGCAATTTCAATTACTTTAGATGCTGCAAGTATTCCAGCTGCTGGTGTAATATCTTTCTTCGGATTAGGTACTATTTCAGCTGCAGGTGCAACTGCAGGATGGGTAGTAGATTTAGGTGCTGGTGTTAATTCAACAGTAACTGGATTTAACGTTCAACAAACTCTACAACCTTCTGATAATAACAGAGGTGATTTTGAAGATGGAAATGCTGCTTTAGGTAATCCTGCTGCTGGTGGTTCTGGTTTCAATACTCCAATTGCTATTCCAGAAATTAATGTTGCAATGAGAAGTGAAGCTATAGTTGCTAAAACTAGAAAATTAAAAGCTGTTTGGACTCCTGAGTTTGCTCAAGATCTAAATGCTTACCATTCTCTAGATGCAGAAGCTGAATTAACTTCAATCATGAGTGAGTATATTTCATTAGAAATTGATCAAGAAATCCTTTCAATGTTAATCGAATCAGCAGGTGCTGGAGATGAATATTGGAGTGCACAAAACAACTTAGCAATTGGTGCTGGTGGTGTTGTGAATGGTAACTTGAATTTCTTTAACTCTCAAGGACAATGGTTCCAAACTTTAGGAACTAAAGTTCAGAAGTTAAGTAATGTTATTCACCAAAGAACTCTTAGAGGTGGAGCTAATTTTATGGTATGTTCTCCAAGTGTAGCTACTATTATTGAATCTATTCCAGGATTTGCTAGTAACTCAGATGGTGATGCTGCTAAAATGAGCTATGCATTTGGTGTTCAGAAAGCTGGATCAATGAATGGTAGATACCAAGTTTACAAAAACCCTTATATGACAGACAACACTATCCTATTAGGATACAGAGGTGGTCAGTTCTTAGAAGCAGGTGCTGTATTCTCTCCATACATTCCACTTATCATGACTCCATTAGTATACGATCCAACAACCTTTACTCCAAGAAAAGGTTTATTAACTCGTTATGCTAAGAAGATGTTAAGACCGGAATTCTACGGAAGAATCTTCGTTTCAAACTTGAATACTATTTAATAGTATATTTAGTATATTTGAAGAAAAGCCTCGCGAAAGCGGGGCTTTTTTTTACTTAAATAATATACCTACTAGGTAATTAGTATATGTATACATGATAATAAATTATTAAATAAAAAGTTTTAAAATGAAAGAGACACCCTCACAGTTACCAATTCAAAGTTATGTAATGAATTTCCCACATACTTTTTCTACTAATGATCCAAATAATGTTTGGATGAAAGAAATGTCCGAAAAAGAATTATCAATTAATAGACCTAAAGCTTATAAACAATTTATGGATCTCTATAATTTTATGGCAGGTCAGTCATTAGTACATTTATTACCTGCTGAAGGCAATTTTCAGGATTTAATATATGTTGCTAATTTAGGTTTACAATTACCTCATATTAAAGAAAAAAATCATATTTTATTATCTAATTATACTTCACCTCCTAGACAAGGTGAAGAATATGTAGGAGAAAAATTCTTTAATCAAATGGGTTATAATACCCATATATCTCCTCATAAATGGGAAGGTGAAGCAGATATAAAATATTTAAAAGATAATGTTTATATAGGAGGATATGATATCCGTTCAGATATAAAAACATATCACTGGATGGAAGAAAATTTTGATATGAAAGTTATTAAAGTTAAAATGGTTGATGAATATATGTATCATTTAGATTGTAGTATTTTTCCGTTAAATACGCGGTCAACTATGGTTTGTACTGAGTTATATGATAAAACCGAGTTAGCGCAAATTAGCAAATATACTAATATAATAGACATAGATGCTGAAGACTCAATGTATGGAATGGCTAATTCTGTTAGGTTAGGTAATATGATTTTATGTGCTTCTAATATATCAGAAATGAAACGAGGAGATGAATTTTATGAAGGTGAAAAACATAAAATATCTTCATTAGAAAAAATATGTTCTGATGAAGGAATGGAACCAGTAATTTTTAACTTATCCGAATATATGAAATCAGGTGCTATGTTAAGTTGTATGGTAATGCATTTAAATAGAGTAGATCATTTTAAATCACTTCTTTAATGGCTGAAAAATTAGAAGATTGGCTAAATGGAGAAGTTGCTGAATTATCTAAATTACCAATAGGTGAATTAAGTAATACCTTTTTCTTTAGAGACCCAATAAGACCTACCCACATTGACTATGAGCATTTTTACAGCCCAGCTGATGGAACTATTCTTTATCAAAAAATAGTACAACCTAGGGAGCAAGTACTTGAAATTAAGGGTATAGATTACACTATTCAAGATGTAATGGGAGATAAAAATTATAATAAACCTTCTTTGGTTATAGGAATATTTATGTCTTTTTATGACGTACATATTAATAGAATTCCATATGGGGGAGTTTTAAAATATAAAAGTTTAGAACCTATAGAATCAACAAATAAACCTATGTTAGCTGTAGAAAAAGACATTTTAAATAAAGTAATTAATCCTAATAATATGGATTACTTAAAATTTAATGAAAGAATGTCTAATCAAATATATGTGCCTTCTTTAGACTATACATACCATATAATACAAATTGCTGATGAAGATGTAAATGTAATTGCTCCATTTAAAAAACAACAAGATTTTTGTACCCAAAATGAAAGATTTAGTTTAATTAGATGGGGTTCTCAAGTAGACTTAGTTTTACCTTTAGATAATAGATTTACATTTGAAATTTTATTACAAGAAACAATGCATATAAATGCAGGTTTAGATAAACTAATTAAAATCCATAATAATGACCTCAAACCATCATAGTGACGAAGTTTTTAGAAAAAAACGAATAGTGAAAAATCCTATAAAGTTTAAAATACAATTAAATGAAGAACAAAAAGCAGCAAAAGCTAAAATATTAGAAAACACTTTAACTATATTAGCTGGTAAAGCTGGATCTGGTAAAACTTTATTAGCTTGTAATGTAGCTCTAGATGGTTTATTAAGAAGACATTATTCTAAAATTATAATCACTAGACCTACAGTATCAAAAGAAGAAATAGGTTTTCTCCCAGGAGATTTAAGAGAAAAAATGGATCCCTGGATTCAACCTATTTATCAAAATATGTATACCCTTTATGATAAAGTAAAAATAGAAAAATTAATTGAAGATGGAGCAATTGAAATAGTTCCTTTAGCCTTTATGAGGGGTAGAACTTTTTTAGATTCATGTATTATTGTAGATGAAGCACAAAATGTTACTCATGAACAAATGGAAATGATATCAACTAGAATTGGTTTAAGATCTAAAATGATAGTTTGTGGGGATGACCATCAAGTAGATTTAAGAAGTAAAGCAGATTCTGGATTTAGATTTTTATATGCTGCTTCAAGAAAAGTTAAAAAAATGGGGGGTGTTACTTTAATGCAAAACCATAGAGATCCTATAGTTGATGATTTAATTGAAATATATGAAGAAGCAGAAGAAAGAGGAATATTAAGTACTTCTGGAAGTAGTGGAAAAAGCCGAAAAAAATAAATAATACATTTATTTCGTTTGTTTTTGTGATATTTATAACAAAAATAAAATGGCATCAACTGTAAATCCAAATACTTTTCGTGTAAATATAAAAGAAGAACATATTGTTGGCGGTCAAAGAACTGTACATGAAAATTTTTATAGAATTCCTAATGTAACTAATTACGATAGAAGAATTGTAACAGTTCCATCTGAAACTAATGTAGATTTAATTAATACAAATGGTTTAACTCCTGGTCCTGCTTTATTCCCTTCATATAGTATAGCTTATGGAAGAATTACGAATATGGATGATTCCAATCGTTTAGCTATTTCTTTTACTTCATCAAATGGAGAATCAGAATCAGGAAATGTAGGATCAGATTTAAGTGGTTCTTATAGTAGTGGTGGTATAAATGGAACAAGAGGAACTTATTCAAATATCCCAACAACAACAACCGGTAATGGTACAGGAATGACACTTCGTGTAATAACTGCTGAAACTTTAAATTCAACCCCAGCTGTCACATTAACTCCTGCTGCTACTACAAACGCAGCTATAGGAACATATATTGTACCTTTAATTGGGGGTGTTGGAACTGGAGCAACAGGTTCTGTTACTGTAACAGCAGGAGCTGGAAATGATGCTTCTATCCCAACTTATACATCGTTATCATTTGTAACATCTGGATCAAATTATGTTGTTGGAGATCAATTAGTAATACCAGCAGGTGCTTTATCTAATGGTAATTTAGTAAAAGCATCCGATTTAACAAATATAATAGCACCTACAGTAACTAATAATACTACAATAGGAGACATACCAATAACAACTTCTACAGGACAGGGTGCAACAATTCGAGTTCAATCAGCAGGAGGAGTTATTGTTTTAGCAACTATAGAAGCAGTTGGATTAGGTTATGCAGTAAATCAAGATATAGTAATTAAAGAATCATTATTAGAAACTTTAGGATTTGGGGCTGTAAGTGGGGATTATGTAGGTAATTTATCATCAACTAATATGGCAACATCTGAAGCAAATACTCTACCAGCATTAACAGCAGCTAATCTTACAGTAAGACCAACTAATGTTACAATTCAAACAGGAGGAAATTTATATAATGTAGGGGATTCAATAACTGTAGCTAAAGCTAATATAGGAAATCCAACAAATGATTTATCTTATATATTATCTATGGATGACTTTTCTTTAACAGGAACTAAAAGTTATTGGACAATGGAATGTTTACCTACATCATCAATAGTATTTTCTTCTCCAAATTGTTCAGGAAGTAAATTTAATGGTAATTTTGAACAGGATATAGAATTTATTTCTGTGTATGCTATATCCGGAAGTGTAGATGTAGAATATGTAATAGTTAACGCTCCAGTAGCAACAAATTAAAAAATAAATTATGGCAAACATACCAATTTGGCCCGGTTCAAGTTCATTCCACCCAGGAGACACACCTTTTGGATTTTACGATCATGATATAGAATTTGAAAAAGATGCAGATAAAGTAGCAAATTTTTGTGCTTTAAGATTGGGTTATCCTTTAGTAGAGATTGAACTACAAGCAAAAAACTTTTATGCTGCATTTGAAGAAGCAGTAACTATATATGGAAATGAATTATATGCTTATAAAATTAGAGAAAATTATCTAACATTAGAAGGAGCTAAAAATACAGTAAATATTAATAAAACTATAGTAACACCTAATTTAGGAAGAGTTATAGACTACTCAGAACAATATGGTTCAGAAGCAGGAACTGGAGGTAATATCCCATGGCATAAAATGGCTGTTCCTTTAACTGTAGGAGTTCAGGATTATGATTTAAATGTTATAGCTGAACAAAATGGTTTTAAAGAAAAAAATGATATTGAAATCATGAGAGTATTCTTTGAAGGTCCTCCTGCATCAGCTTATTGGGCAGATTCTTATGGGGGTTATGGTTTTGGTTTAGGAGGAACAGTAGCTGGAATTGATGGTTTAGGAGGATTAGATGGTGGTTATGGTATGGGAGGATATTTAATGATGCCCTTAAATTATGATATGCAATTAATCCAACAAATTGAACTAAATGATATGATAAGAATATCAAACTATTCATTTGAAATGCATAATAATGTATTAAGAGTATTTCCAATACCTTCTAGTTTAAATTATACATCAGGATCAAATTCAACAGGATGTGGAAATTTATGGGTAGAATTTATGTTAAAATCACAAAGATCATCAGCATCTTTAGTATTAGATGAATATGATGAAAAAATAAAAACAGTAGCAGAAGTACCTTATGAAAATCCTACATATGAAAAAATAAATTCTATAGGTAGAAGTTGGATTTTTGAAATGACTTTAGCTATATGTAAAGAAATGTTAGGATATGTAAGAGGAAAATATGAAACAGTTCCTATACCTAATGCGGAAATAACACTTAATCAAGCTGATTTATTACAAGCAGCAAGAGATGAAAAAACAGCATTACTAGAACAATTAAGAGCATATTTTGATGAAACTTCTAGAGAAAAGTTATTAGAAAGAAGAACAGCAGAATCTGATTTTGTAATGAAAGAATTAGATAGAGTTCCAAGAGTAATTTATATAGGATAATATGGCATTATTTGGCACACAACGAGATGTAAGTCTATTTAGACATATGAGTAGAGAACTGATGGGGGATATAATCACCGAACAGTGTGCTTTTTATAAATACAAATTAGAGGAAACTAAAATTAATTTATATGGTGAAGCAGCCCACGAAAAGTATTATATGGGTCCAGTTTTACTTAATACTTTAGTAGAAAGAACAGATGAAATTTATCCTGAAAGTGATTTAGGAACAGATTTTAATAAAGAAATTCAATTTAGCTTTTTAAGAGATGATTTATTAGGTAAAAATGAAGATTTTAATGGAGAAGGTATGTCATATACAGATACTACAGCTGAATATGGTGCTGATTTAGTTCCACAAGTAGGAGATATTATTATGTATAATGAAGGATATTATGAAGTACATGAAGTAATAGCTAATCAATATTTTGTAGGTAAAAATCCAGATTATCCAAATAATCCTAATCCAATTAATGCTCCATTAAATGGAGATTTAAGTAATTATGGTTCTAATATTTCAATCATTTGTAAGTCTCATTATGTACAAGCAGATAAATTAGGTCTAACACAAGCAAGATTTATATAATATGGCAGGTAATAGAAAAAATCCAACCCCAAAAACACAAAAAGAGATATTGTTAAATACTCCAGGGCAGCAACCTTATGTAAATCCTGAAACTGGGGATTCAACGGGAAATCCAAATTTAGCTTTCCCTGATAAAACTAATAGAGGTAATCAAGTATCTTTTAGAGGAGATACTACAAAACCTTTTGAATTAGGATTAAAAGAAAATGATGAAGCTATATTTTATTATTTAGAAAATATAATTAAACCTACAGTTTTACAAAATGGTGTAGTAACTAAAGTACCTGTTTATTATGGTTCACCTGAACGTTGGGCCCAAGTACAAAAACAAGGGTATTATAGAGATTTAAAAGGTAAAATTATGATGCCTGTTATTACCTTTAAACGTAATAATGTTGAAAAAATAAGAAATATTGCTAATAAATTAGATGCTAATTATCCTAATAATGTTCAATTATTTCAAAAACCTTACAGCCAAAAAAATGCATATGATAATTTTAATATATTAAATAATAGAATTCCAAAAAAAGAATCATATGCTGTAGTAGTACCAGATTATGTAGCTTTAACTTATGATTTTATTATATCTACTTATTATGTAGAACAAATGAATAAAATAGTAGAAGCTATGAATTACGCATCAGACTCATATTGGGGTAATCCTGAAAGATTTAAATTTAGAGCTCGTATTGATAATTATGCTACTTCTGTTGAAATAGAAGATGCAGGAAATAGAGTTGTAAAAACAAATTTTTCTTTAAAATTACATGGTTATTTAGTTCCTGATACTATACAAAAAGAATTATCATCAATAAAAAAAATAAGTAATGTAACTCAAATTATATTTGATTTAGAAACAGTTAAAAGAATACCTGAAAATGAAAATACAACTAATCCTAGAACATCTATACACTCAAGTAATAATCCTGCAAGTTTTAATGACAGTATTTAAATAAGAAATTATTTTTAATATTTATAAATAAACCAGGATATGTCAATAACATTAAGATTAATAAAAGGGTCTGAGCTTACCTATACGGAAGTAGATGACAATTTTAAGTCATTATTTTATTCTGGCTCTTTAATTGGTACTGATTTAACTTTTTATTATTCTGATGGGCAAGGAGGAAATAGTAACTCTCAAACATTTGATTTATCAACTCTACCAGGTTTTAGTGGAATTGGAATACAAGATGATGGTGGTGAAATTTTACCAGCAGCTAATATAATAAATTTTACAGGTACAGGAGTTACAGTTACATCTACTGGAAATACTGCTAATGTTGAAATAACTGGAGGTGGTGGAGGTTCTGATACTTTTACAAATGCAACTCCTATGCCACAAAATTTTCCAGGCAATTCTCCATTTGATAATATAGGAACAGGTACTACATTTTCAAATAAAACATTTACTGAAATGATGAATTTGATGTTATATCCTGAATTATTCCCATCATTAACAAACCCATCCCAAACAAATTTTACTTTATCACCATCTGGTTTTAGAGAAATTGGAGAACAATTTTCAGCAGGAGGTATAACTTTATCTTCAACATTTAGTAGAGGATCAATTAACCCAGCTTATGGTACAAATGGATTTAGGAGTGGATTACCTAATGCGTATATTTACACAGGACCAGGATCAATACCCACTCCACAATCTAGTACTTCTCTAACGAATGTTACGGCTACAACCGCACCATATACGATAGTACAGGGTGCTCAATCATGGACTTCAAAAGTTGCTTATGATGCTGGTCAACAACCATTATCAAGTACAGGGAATAATTTTAATAGTCCTTTACCTGCTGGACAAACTAACAATAATTTAACAAGAACAATAACAGGTGTTTATCCAACGTTTGCTACCACAGTAAGTATTGGTACATTAACTCAACAAGATTTACAATCAATGACTGTATATGAAGAAGTATCAATGGTAGCAGAAACAGGAGGAAACAAACAAACAATAGACATACCAGTAGCATGGTCAACAATAACAGGCTTACAACAATTTAATACTTTTAGTGGTACTTGGGATATTATTAGCTTAGGAACATTTACAGTAACATCAGTAACCAAAATAATACAAGGAGTTAGTGGTATTCCTTATAATAGGTATACACATAATGGAGCTACAATAGGTGCAAGACAATTAAGATTTACAGTATAATATGGCAAGAGATAAAGGACAATTTGTATTAGCAGGTAATTTTGAACCTGAAGCAGCAGCAGCATTTGATGCTAGGGCAAACATACCTACAAAAGCAGACTTAATTGTAGCATCTAACTGGACTGCTTTAGATGGGAATTCCTATGTCTATAATGGTATGACTGTTACTGTTGCTGAAGATTCAACAACAGCAAATAATGGTATTTATGTTTTAACAGATGCAACTGACGTTACTGATATTAATAATTGGTTATTTGTAGGTTCTTCATCTGCAGGTTCATCAGGTTCATCAGGTTCATCAGGTACTTCAGGATCATCAGGTTCAAGTGGTACTTCAGGATCGTCAGGTTCATCAGGTACTTCAGGTTCAAGCGGTACATCAGGTTCATCAGGTACTTCAGGCTCATCAGGTTCAAGTGGTACTTCAGGCTCATCAGGTTCAAGTGGTACTTCAGGCTCATCAGGATCGTCAGGTACATCAGGTTCATCAGGTACATCAGGATCAAGTGGTTCAAGTGGTACTTCAGGTTCAAGTGGTTCATCAGGTACTTCAGGATCAAGTGGATCATCAGGTACTAGTGGTTCTTCAGGTACTTCAGGTTCATCAGGTACTTCAGGTTCATCAGGATCATCAGGTACATCAGGTTCATCAGGATCAAGTGGTACATCAGGTTCAAGCGGTACATCAGGTTCAAGCGGTACTTCAGGATCTTCAGGTTCATCAGGTACATCAGGTTCAAGTGGTTCTTCAGGTACTTCAGGTTCATCAGGTTCAAGCGGTACATCAGGCTCATCAGGTACATCAGGCTCATCAGGTACATCAGGATCAAGTGGTTCTTCAGGTACTTCAGGTTCAAGTGGTACTTCAGGATCATCAGGATCAAGTGGTACTTCAGGATCATCAGGATCAAGTGGTACTTCAGGTTCATCAGGTACATCAGGTTCATCAGGTACTTCAGGTTCTTCAGGTTCATCAGGTACTTCAGGGTCATCAGGTTCAAGTGGTACTTCAGGATCATCAGGTTCAAGTGGTACTTCAGGTTCAAGTGGTACATCAGGAAGCTCAGGTACTTCAGGTTCTTCAGGTTCATCAGGTACTTCAGGTTCTTCAGGTTCAAGTGGTACTTCAGGTTCAAGTGGTACTTCAGGAAGCTCAGGTACTAGTGGTTCTTCAGGATCAAGTGGTACTTCAGGATCAAGTGGTTCTTCAGGTACATCAGGTTCATCAGGATCAA
>Ga0187219_1000827_pt1 | contig 15018 bp, 7 predicted proteins | sample 13SPOviralmetaG_FD_130162 | JGI IMG/M metagenome (GOLD analysis project Ga0187219, IMG submission 130162) | Marine viral communities from the oligotrophic San Pedro Time Series (SPOT) site, San Pedro Channel, CA, USA - 13 SPOT_SRF_2010-07-21... | ecosystem: Environmental > Aquatic > Marine >... | reverse complement strand
GCATACTTGCGCTCCTATCACATGAAAATTGTAAAGCCATGAGATTAGTAACTACTCTACTACTGATTGCTTTACCCTTTGTGGTGTCGGCGCAAGTCTTCGAGAATTTCTTCAAGTACTCGACTTTGTATGCTGCTGCTAATGGCAATAACTCTTTAGCTACGACTGAGGCTTATTCAATTGATGGTAATACAGTTCAGTATGACCTGCTCGAAACACCTTTCGATTATAGCTTTACGTTAGGGATTCGCAAGATTGCTCGCTTTGGATACGAGAATAGGGCTAACGCTTTTTACGACGGTACTGAAAAGACTTACGGCGATGATGCTACTATTGGTAAGCGCCAAGGGTTTGAGTTCTTATCTGAGATTGATTATCGCAGGCAGCAGGGACGGGCACTTGTAAATCAGCATCACTTCTTGAGGTATGTGTCCAAGTGGTGGCTTTCTAAAGTAGAGTACTTAGAAGATGGCTTTGCAGATGTAAAATACGTGGAGGGATCACAACGGTTCCGTATCAACAGTCAAGGCAAGCTTTCTTTTAACATTGGTATTGCCCAGCGTATTTCAGAAGCATATGGCTACGACCCTATTGGAGAGTGGGTACAAGCAAATAATTCTGTGCACTATACAACACTAGCTTTACAAGAAGGCTATACAGTAAACTTTGCTACACTAGAGTTTCTTAATCCTGCGGGAGATGTAGTAGCTAATAGCGTAGACGTTTGGCGAGAGGTGGTTATCCCAGAGGTTTTAAGCAATTACGCTTTAAAGCAGCGTTCGGCATTACAAGCGCAGTGGTGTCATAGTGCGGTATTGGGCTATGACTATTACTACAACAGTAAAGAAATGTGGTTGCATACCTGGGGAAACTTCTATCCTTACCACCTAAATGTCAATAACGAATACTCTTACAATAACTTAATCGGTAAAGACACTTGGCTTGATTTATCCGTAGGGGTAGTAAGCGGGTGGCGTATTACTAGAAGCTTAGGAGTATTCCTAGAAGGAACCTATAACCGGTATTGGAATCGGTCTTGGCATAACTTTTCTGCGGGTGTAAACTATGTAATTTATTAATGATGAGCAAAGTGTTGAATGAGGATACCAGTTTTTCCATCAGTATAAAAACGCTGCTGGGTATTGGGGCGGGGATGGCTGCTTTAATTAGCGCGTGGTTTGTTTTGCAGGCAGATATTGAAGAGGCAAAGAAGTTGCCTGTGCCGCCTGATCCGGAAATTACACGCATGGAATTTGACATGAAAGACAAGCTTGTGCGTCAAACAATCATGTCTACTCAAGAAGACGTAACTGAAATCAAAATGGACATCAAAAGGATAGAAGAAAAAATTGATGACCTAAGAAATTAATATCATGAAATTCTTTACCGCATTTTTCGCTACATTTGTTATCGGTGCCGCATTGCTGTCAACGCCAGCAACAGAGTATACCGAAGAATCATATGCTGGGCTGTGTGTTGTCGAGTTCAACGCCCAGTTCAACTCTCAGAATAGTGTTCCTTGGATTGAGGAACTATCGGACTGCAATGGACGTCGAGTTGATATCGCGGCTAGTCCTGACCAGCAAACAGAATATAAGATTGTAGTAGTACCTACCATCATCATTTTTAATGAAGGCGCAGAGGTCAAGCGCTATCAGGCTAATATCATGATGGAGCTAGAAGTTCAGAAAGAAACCATTCAACACGATATCGATGAAATTATAATGAGTGACTTCTAATGGCAATCAAAAAGCGCAAATCGAATCCAATCCGAAAAACGACTCGGGGCAAGGGGGCAAACTACCGCTCAACAAAGTCGGGTGCGGGAATGACTGCAAAAGGTGTACGTGCGTACCGAAAAGCAAACCCAGGAAGTAAGCTAAAGACAGCTGTTACTGGTAAGGTTAAGAAGGGAAGCAAAGCATCTAAGCGTCGTAAATCGTATTGCGCCAGGTCATTAGGACAGCTTAAGCGTTCTAGTGCTAAGACAAAAAATGATCCTAACTCACGTATCCGTCAAGCTCGACGGCGCTGGAAATGCTAATGATATGGAAGACGAATTTGACATCTCTTTTTTAGATCCTAAGAAACTTAAGGAGTCGGAAGACAAACTTAAGAATGGGGAAATTACATGCAACCTGGATGACCCAGAAGATTGCGAAAGCTGTAGCGGATGAGTAAGAAATTTAATGGACATAGGTGTGAGCGACGTAATCTAACGGACTTAGTACTTGGTACTGGTCCAGAGGGAAACAAGCGTGCTACTCCTAGAGCTAAGAAGCGGGCGAAGAATTATACTACAGAGCCTGCGGTTAATAAAATGAATCCTGGCGGCCCTACAATGACACCAGGTCAGTTACCTGATTTTATAAAGCAGTACCTAAGTCAACAAGGTAATATGAGCTTAGCAAGCTCTGGAGGGCAAGCTGCTGGGCAATTTATTACAGGCATGTCAGATACGGCTAATGATCCTACTGCAAAATATGGCGTAGGAGAGGGGCTAGGCGCAGCTGTAAGTGGTGCCTTTAATCCTTTAGCAATGTCCTTAGGTCCACTTGGTATGGTGGCAGGGGCAGGCATTGGTTTAGCTAAATCGCACTTTGAGCACACCAGGGAAAAGAATGAGTTTTTAGAAGAGCAAGAACGTCTTAAAGATGAGCGTATTATTTCGAACGAGGCAAATGCAAATGATATGAGCCGTCAGGTTTTAAGCACTTATAATCAGCAAGGTGTTGGCGGAGGATATTACGCACGTCATGGGGGACCGGTAGACAAGTTTTATACAGGTGGACCTACTGAACCACCAGCAGTTATGCCTGGCATGGAACAGTATGCGCAGTATGCTAACCTAAATCCAGAACTTGCGGCTTCAGTAGCTAATATGCCTCAGCGTAATGACAGGTTGACTAGCTACAGTGATTCACAGCTATCTATGAATAAACAAAATGCTGCTCTGCGTCAAGAAGATGAACGCTTTCAACCGATTAGGGATGCTTTTAATGATCCTGGAGTAATGATGGATACAGCCCAGTTAGGTCTTGGAGTGCTTCAGACAAGTGAACTGCCTGTAATTAGTCAGGTGGCCGGCGCTGCAAACGCTTTAGGATATGGTGCTCGCGGTATTTATAGCGGCATGAAAGGTGACATCCCGCATGCTGGTATGTATGCAGGTTTGTCAGGGCTAAGTGTTGCAGGTATGATTCCTGCTGCAGGTGCCGGTGCGGATGCTGCTGTTGTAGCGAAACAGCTGCAAGCATTGAATCGAACCGGACGCGGCGCACAAGCTCTGAAGACAGCTCATACCGCAGAACATATAGCTCACCCTCTTGCAACTTTTGATAAGGGTGTTAACGTGGGTACCGGAGGCAACTTCAAGCCATCGTATGCTATGAAGGCGTTTGAGCAAGGAGGTCCTGTAGACTACGAAACTGAAAAAAGTGAAGTCATTCTTGCATCACCTAATGATCCGCCTATTGCTGTAGGGCAAGGAAAGTACAACCGAATTTCTGGTAACTTGTACAAAGGGGATGGGCCTAGTCATGCACAAGGAGGTATCCCAACTCGTGGGGCAACAGAATCTTTTGTAGATAATGCAGGACAACCTGTTGATAGCCCCTACGTATTTAGTGACTCTAAAGACATGAGCTTCAATGCTGATGAAATTTTATCTATGATTCGATGAGCAAGAAAAAGATGACACCGGCTCAAGTAGCCGAACAGTTAGGACAGTTTATTTCTAAGCAGGAAGAAACTCTTAGTCGTTATCCTGTAGGACCACTGGGTAACACAGCACGTCGTAATCTTGAAAAAGGGCGTAAAGCATTAAAAGCTCTTCAAGGTAAGAATGAGCAGATGCGTATGCAGATGGAGCCTAACCAAGGCGCTACACAACAGATGGCACCGGGAGGGCCAACAGGTGACGAAAGTACGCGTCAATTAGGCTTACGAAATTTTAATCCGGGCAATTTACGCGTGTGGGGAGAACAGGAAATTAAAGATGGGTTTGCAGTTTTTGACTCGCCTGAAGAGGGGTGGACAGCTTTGCAAAAACAGCTAGATCGTTACAAGCAGGGCAAGACACCGGGGACTTCGGGTGATATGACATTGCTAGAAGCAATGCAGAAGTATGCGCCGTCTTCGGATAATAATAATCCAGATAGCTATGCGCGTAATATTGTCCAGCAAATAAGTCAAAACTTAAGTGGGGCTGGAGTTGCTCCTATACAAATTACAGAGCAAACTCCTATTAGCGATATCCCGACAGATTTGTGGGCATCGGCTGTAGCGCGGGTTGAAAGCCCACAGATGTATGCAGCACTAGTACAGAGAGACTTGATTCCTGAAAATGCTATTCTAGAGGTAAGGCCCCAAGATGCTCAGGTAGCTACGGAAGCATTAAAAAGTATTACTAATAGGGCGCCAGATCCTGATACAGAGGAGGCCCGTCGTGCTGCAGCATTGAAAGAAGCAGAGACGCAGGAGACGTTAGCTTTTTTAAATAGCCGACTACCCCAAGAACAGGTACCTCAACAAGCTGCTATGACGGCCGGTGCTGCGGGAGATGGGCAGTACTTAGGTTACTTAGGAGCTACGTATGGAGCGGAATCTACTAGGCCTGATTTTAACCCCGTACCCCCTCAGGAGATGGCAGATGCGGCTGCACGAGCGCAAGCCCAGAGTAACTTTAATGCTTTACCAAAAGACGAGCAAAGTACTATTAGAGTAGGGGCTACAATGGATGGCTTAAGTCCAGATTTCCCCTACGATGAGGTGTTAGAGTGGGGCGAGGAAAATTATGGTGTTAGTGAGGGACGTCAAAACAGTACTAATGAGTCTGGTATTGATAATCAAATTATTGGAGCTAATACTTACCAGGCTGGCAAAGGTCATGTTATTTATAGTGGAGACGCTTTAGATCGTTTGGGAGGAGCAGGAGCATCTGTAGATGAAACTAGAGTTTTACTTCAGTCTTTGGTTTCAAATGGGCTAACAAAAGAACAAGCGTATGAAGCTTTGGCTGAGCCTGATTTTTATAGAAGCATAAAAAATGACAATCGGGAAGTGGGTCTTTTTGGTAGGCGATCGATAGAGCGTTTAGAAGAAATGTCCCGTAAAGCAACTCAGTGGGGTAAAGTTACAGAGAACAGAGAGTCGATGACGACTGCAGTTCCGGACTTGAACACCGATGATCAGTTTACTACAGAACTTGCACCAGGGATAAACCCAGAAGTATCTGTCCGGGATGCTATGATTGAAGCTGACAGGCAAGCTTTTTGGGAAAGCAAGCGCAGAGATAACTACACGTATCGTCCAGGTATTTACACGCCTGGTGCTGGAGGTAAAATTCCTCCAAATGTTCTTGACCCTACAAGTACTACAACACGACAGCTAGCAACAATGCAGGCTCAGCAGCAACGTCCTCTTGATTACCGTGTAATGCCAGACTTTGGTAATGCTGTAACACCGCAACCTGAGAGATTGGAACAAGTAGGCATGAAGCCAGATACACAAGAGGGTGTTACGACTGTACCAGATGTTGTGTTAAATGAGCCAAAAACTGAAGAGGTAGCACAATTACCTGTAAAATCTGTAGAAGAGGTTGCGCCTACATTGCCTACAAAAGAACTGCAGGTACCTCAAGCTCCGGAGATGGTGCAGGTAAATATGCCTAAAATGAACGCTTTACAAGCAGTTCCCGCTATGGCAGCTTTAGGAAGTACAGCTATTCAACGTCGTGCGCTTAATGCTATGCAAGGTCCGCAACGACCTGTTGAAACTGCTATTCCTCAGTTTGCTTATGAAAGTAATATCCAAAGCCAGTTGGATAATATTCGTAGCGCTACAACAACGGCTTCTCGGGGTAGTAATCTACCTGGACAAGCAGCGGCAGCTAATCAACAAGCGCTTATGGCTGCACGCTTTAGGGCAGAGGGTCAAGCTAGGTCGGCGGACAATCAAGCTAGGCAGCAGGCAAAAGCTCGGTATGATGCAATGGCGTATCAGGGTCGTTCAGCACAAAATGCTTTGCGGTCTAAATACCAAGATGATATGGTTGCTTTCAACAACCAAAAGGCAATGCTTGATGCTCAAATTAAACAACAGCCGCTTAATGTACTAGCTTCAAGTACACAAGACTACTTAAAGAATATTTATGCTCCTAACTTAGCGGCGATGTTTGAGGCCCAAGGACGTCAGTATGATACTACTTATAATCAAGATTAAGAATAATGGCTGTTAATTTACCTAAGTCAATGCAGTTTGTAGAGTACAAGCCTTCTATGGTTGGTATTCCTACTCAATCTGCAGCGCGGTATTATGATCGCTTAGATAGAGAAGCTCTTCGTACAGAAGCGGAATCGAATAAAATTCGTGAAACTCTTGCTAATCATACTGCAATCGCTAGTGAAGGAGATAAACCTTACTTAAACGATTTGCTCGGTAAAGTTGAGGGCATTGTTGAGCAAGCTTCTACTGAGAAAAACTTGCCCGGATATGCCAAACAGATTCGTAAGCTGGTGGGGGACATTAATGGTTCGCCGGAATATGCTACAGTTCGCAATAACGCACGTTTAGCAGAAGAGTATCGGAAAACAGATATGGATTTATCTACAAAGTATGGCAGAGAAAACATTGTACAAAGCGGTGACAATCCTAGTAATTTTTCTTCTTTTGGCCCCAATGGTGAGTTGCGTCAGTTCCAAGGATTTGCTACACAGCGACCAGATTACTTAAAAGGTATGGATGATGTGTATATGAAAAATGTAGACATTGTCGGTTCTCAAGGGGCAATGGAAAAATTTGTTGACGACGGCTTGGCTTTGTCTAACTATCGAGAAACTCCTGAAGGCCGGGTGCACATAAATGAAATTTCTCAGCAAATGACAGGCATGCCTTTTGATAGGCTACCTGCAGTTCAAAATGAACAAGGTGAGTATGTGGTAGGTCCTGAAGGTGTTGCAGTCATGGAAAAAATGAATGACTTGTTAAAGGATGCAGGCTCGCGATATATCAAAACTAAAGCTGTTAAAACTGCTATGGACTCGGGTGGGCAGTATGAGAACTTAAAGAATAAAGGCATTATTAGTAGTGGTATTGCTAACGTGTCCCTTACAGATGGTACAGATGCAGCAGATCAAACTATTGCTGTTTTTGACGACCGGGTAAAAAATACAGAGTTAGACGACCAGCTAGTATCATTGGTAGCAAGTGACCCGACAGTGTCCTTGTACGCTAACGCTAGTGGCGGTAAAGATGGTTTTGAGCGGGGTGCTGGCATACAGTCCAATCAAATTATAGGGTCAAAACTTACAAGTGGTATAGGACCTAATGGTTATCCTCTTATTCAAGTAGAGTACAACAATAGAGTTGCAGGTAAAGGAAGCGAACAAGGGATAGGGTACTATGAAGCATCTCCAGAAGATGTTCCGTTTATCCAACAAAGCTTGAATGGTACGCTTATGCAATTACGTAGTTCTTCTACGACACAAGCGAATCGTATGAGTATGGTACCTGCAATTGCCAATATTTATGACCCTAATTTAAATTCTTGGATGAAGGGTGAATCAGATGCTGCCCATACTTTCTATAGTCCCAACGGCACAGGGCGAAGCATGGAGGTTAGAAAGGTAGCAACTGGATATGCTGTATACGATTCAGAGGGCAATCCGTTGACTAAAAATGGTAAGCCATTTATTGCTACATCGGAAAATACATTACGTAATTTTATCGGGACTTCAATTGTTAACCAGTTTTAATAAAACATATTATGGCGGAGGAAAACCAAAAGCCGGTCAACCTGGGCGATCTAGGTACGGCATCATCCTCAGACATTCGCAAAGCTTTAGAAGGACAGCCTAGTCCTGTGGAGGCGGATGATTCTGTAGATCCTACACCCCCGACGGAAACGTCTGCTTCGACTCCAGCAGTCGCAGGTACTGATGTTGATGAAATTCTAGGTGGGAATGCTTTTAACCTGTCAGAAAAAGAAGACGGGACTTATGAGTTTTTCAATCCTTACGACAGTAATCTAGACGTAGACTTAGATCAGTTTGAAACGCAACGTCGGCGTGTGTCAGAGGATAGCATGCTTTCTGGCATTTTAAATGGGGTAGAGGGGCTTGAAGAAGGGTTTACCTATGGAGGTATCCAAGACACTGTAAAACGCAGTGAGGAAGCTCAAGGTGTAGTCAATAAAATGAAGAATGGCTTGACTCAGCTTGTAGCTGATACAGGCATTAATGTAGCTCAAGGGTTTGGGTCGTTGCTGTATGGGGTTCCTAGTGCTATTGTAAATGGGGACATTACTAAACTCTATGATAATTCTTTAGCTAATAATTTAGATAAGGGCACAGAGTTTTTAGACGAGTTCTATAAAATTAAACGAGGTGGGGATCAGAGTACTGGTCAAAAAGCGGCTAACTTTTTATTCGATGACGTAGCGGGTGGTGCAAGTTTTGTTATGGGTGCTATTGCTACAGAAATGGCATTTACAGCACTTAGTGCGGCTACGTTTGGCGCTGCGGCTCCTGCGCAAGCTGCTGCTACAGCCGGTCTTGTAGCTCGGGGTACACGCTTAGTACACAAAGCTATGCAAGGGGGCAAGGCTTTAATGTCTGGTAGTTTGGTAGATGATGCGCTAAGGGCTAGCCGAGCTTTAGGAGCTAAAGCTACTAGGGAAGGTGCGTCTGCTGCCTTACAAACTGCGGCTCAAGCTGCTCGTACTCCTATGGCTATGCAGGCAGCTGCTCGTGTTTCGCGACAACTTATTACAGGCGCTTCGATGGAGTCAGGTATGGAAGCGCGACATATGCTTAATGCCGCAGTCGAGAATCAAAAACATCAGTACGAAGATCTAAACGGCAAAGGTTCATTTACTGAAGAAATGTCTGGTCAATTTCGCGAGGAGATTAGCGGATACGCAGATGGGGTTTTTGGTACTAACATGGCTTTAGTTGGAGCATCTAACATGTTAATGTTCCCAAAGCTTTTTGGGGTCGGACTTCGCAAAGGCATGAGTACCGCTAAGTTTATTGACACAAGTAAACTTTCACAAAGAGCACGAGCGCGTCTAGCTAAAAATATGGGCGTAGTAGAAGGTAAGTTACCTCGTATGGTAGATGCCGCTAGGGGCAATACTATGGGACGTATTGTTGGACGAGGAGGTCAGATTGGGCGGGTAACTGCAGCCAATACTAAAAATGCTTTATATGAAGGCTTTATTGAGGAGGGTGGACAAGGAGCTATCAGCCGCTCTACCGAAGACTATATCTCTAAACGTTATGATCCAAAAGGGGTAGAAGGCACAGTTAGATTTGCCGATAGCTTTTTAGAAGGGCTAAAGGGAAGCTACACGACCAAAGACGGCTTTAAGGAAATTGGTATTGGAATGCTTTTAGCGTTTACCGGTGTTCCTATGTATGCGCGTAATCAGAGTACGACTGCTTCATCTGAAAGCGAAACAGCAGGTAAGCCTGAAAAGAAGTGGAAGTGGCAAATGATGGGGGGCTATGCGGATCAGCGAAATGCGTTGATAGCTCAGGATAAAAATATGGATGCCATTATTGCTTTGTCTGAAAAGCATGGAGATGTTGGGGGCATACTGAAAGCAGAAATTTCTAATATGAATAGACAGAATGTCTTGCAGTCTGAGCAAGACGTTTCTATTCAAGAAGGGAGGTTTAAAGAAGCGAAAGATGCAGAAGCTGAAATGATCTTTTCGCATGCTGCAACCAAAGTCGTTACAGGTCGGTATGAGCAATCTATTGAGGAAGCTCAGCAGGTAATGGATGAAATGACAGATGAGGAGTTGCGCGAGCAGCTAGGGCCTGATGCAAAAAATATGACGGGGGAAGACCTGCGTACTCACCGTAATAAAGCTATGGAAAGCTACCGTGCTCGGATGGACCGTGCACGCCAGGCATACGAGAGAGCTGGGGAAGTATATCGCGGTGCTGATCCCGATATCCATACTGGAGTTGCGCACATGCTTTACATGGTTCAAGAGAAGGATGCTCGTGAAAAAAAGATTGCAGAAGAAATGGCGGGGGCTATTGAAGGCATGAATGAGGGTCAGATTCTTGATTTTATGCAAGCCACCAGAGACTTGAATAATAGAGATGAAGTACTTGGCGAACTCCTTACTTTAATCAACCGTCGTAAAGACATTGATAAACAACTTGCGACTAAAAAGTCACGGGGTATCATTAAAAATATTGACCCTAAAAAGCAAGAGGCACGAGATGCTGAAGTAGCGATTTTGCAGGAATCTCAGCAGGAAAACTTAGACGCCATGCAACGTCTAATGGATGTCATGTCAACAGCTAATAATGTTGATCGTAATAAGTATGATTTTTCTAGTGTAGACTTCTTAGAGGGTTTAGCTCTCTTGCACCAAGAAATCCAGTTGCAACAAACTCAAGGACAGGGTATTCAGAAAGCAGACATTGAACAACTGTATACAGACTTGCAAGCGGTTTCTGCTGACAGAATGGAGCTGATTAATAATTACAATGACTTTATTAGTCCCGGAGGTGTTCAGCGTTTTGAAGCGCGAATGATTGGGTCTATTGAGCGATTGGCAGATATGTCTCCTGAAGAACGCAAGGAATCTCGTCAAGAGGCTGCTGCAAAAGAAGATGCAGAAGCCACAACCCCAGACTCTTCGGATACTCCTCAAGCACCAGCTGAAGAAACTCCAGCAGCTCAAAGTTCTGACCCTACCGTACCGGGTACTCCACCAACTGATGACGGATCAGGTTCTTTTGAAGCGCCTCCTGGTTCAGACGTAGGTCCGGATACTGCGGGATTTGGGTTTCCTGACCCAACTCCAGGTAATGTGGGCGTTCCAAAAGGCGTTCCAGGTAATATGGGACTTGGAGAGCAAGGCACTGTAGCAGCTCCAACTGAGGTTCCTACAACAGAGCCTGCGCAACAACCTGCACGATCGGGTGTTGGCAAGGTTTCTTTTCAATTTACCAACGCCAACAATAGCACTGAAGCTAATGGCAAAAGCCCATTAAATGAGAAGTACTTAGCAGGGTTGAAGAAAGTAATTTCTGGGCTACCTGTAGGGACCGCTCTTGTAGCTTCACAAAATCCAGATGGTAAATTTAGCATTACTGCGGACGGCGTGCTTTTAGCAGAAGTTAAAACTTTGCCTACTGCAATTATGAATCTCTTGAAAACAGAGTCTTCTGTGCAGCTGGTTACTACTTCAGAAGTAGGACGCAAGTTCGTTGGCGGAGAGGCTGTAAATGAAATTAAAGACGGGGAACTTGTTTCGGCAACCCGAAAGAAAGGACAACCAGCTGTAGAAAGTAGAGTTAGCAAAGTTCTACCAAACGGTGCTCAGGATATTAAAGGCATGAATATTATGCCTAATACACACCATGAGTTATTAGACGTGGCAGGTGTAGACCCTATGGGTAATGTGCAGAAGGTTACTCCCGATGCTCGATTTGCGGGAAACCTCTTAGTGTCAACTGTAGATTCTGCAAGCAAGCAGGAAGCTTGGCATTCAGTTCAGCTGGATGCTATGGGGTCAAAACGTGCTAATCAAATAGTAGACTTAATTGATGCTTTCAATCAATTTGCGGTTAGCAGAGATGCCATGACTCCAGAACAGGTGCAGCTTCTTAAGACATTTGCAGATGCTGCTGATATTAATTTAGATAAGCCTACTTCAGAAGTAGCAAAGCGTATGCGAGGCGAGTTGCGTAGTATGTTAGGAGTCCCCTATGTAAGTAATCAACGCAAGAAGTTAAAAAAGTCCATTAGCAATCCTAGTGCTCGTAGGCCTTTGCTTGCAATAGAACCGTTAGGCAAAAAGCAAGAGGGTATCCAACTCATGAGTTTGCATATGGGAGAAGAGAACCATTCCCACGATAAAGCAGGCAACCGTGTTAGTGCTGGTTCTAAGATTGCTGCCATCCACTTAGCCTCGCACCGATTAAATGCTTCGACGCAGGGTAACGTACTAGTTGCAGATGGGGATGGCAATTTTGAGGCTGTAGAGATGCGTGACATGGTAGACCGTTTTGGTAGCTTTTCCTACCGCATGCCCTTTGTAGTAGATGGTAAAATTTATAATACTCAGTTCTCTACTGTAGAGGTAGGTCTAGAGCCTATGGTTCCGGTTCCTACTGACCCTCGTACAGATAGGGCAGAAGTAGAAGCTCCAACTGCTGATCCAGCTCTTTTTATCGATTTAGATACTCTGCCTACAGACCTATCAAACTTTACTTTAGATACAGATGATTATTTACCTTCTTCCTCACAGGATGCTGCTTCTACAGATCCTATGGAACGAGCAGGGGCTTTGTATGAAGTTCCTGGGCTAACATCGCGCCAGCTAAAAGATGGGTTAAATTTTAGTACTGGGGTAATGGCCCGTGCTTTCTCAACGCACCTGCGTACAAAAAACCGTTACAAGCCTGTATCGCCAGACTACTTACGCCGTACGGTAAAGGGGTACTTAGAAGCGCAACTTGCTCATTATAAATCTTTGAAGCAAGAAGGTCCGGTTGTACAGATTGTTGAGGCTCATGAAGCCTATCTCAGTGATAAGAATTTTAATCCGTTGATGGATTTAGCTATGGTTTCGTTACTGAACCAGGCAGAGGGTAGTGTGCGGTTACGGGGCAAAGGCGGCTTGGAGGAAGCTTTAAAAAATATTGGTAGTTCAGATCCGTCTGCAGCAGAATTAGATGAGGCTAGTCAAGCAGAAAGGGAGTCGAACCCTATGGCTGCATTTGATGAGAATTTTGCTTTTGGAGTGGACCCTAATAGCACTTTGCGTTTAGAGTCAAAGCTCTTATTTATGGGGTTAGTAGATAAATATGGTGTTAGCGCAAACTCTTTGGGACTTGCAGGTCAGAAGTTTATCAACTCAAAAGATTTACAGTCTAAACTAAGTTCTGTTCTTGCAGGTGTTGACCCTAGCTATGATAAAGTTAAAGAACGTTTAGAAGAGTATGTAGCTACTTTTCCCCAGTTCCAATCTGTTTTAGATACTCTAAGCGATCAGTATGCGTTAAGTAGTTTACCTCCGGGTTTAAAAGCAAACTCTACTGCTAAAGAGTACGCTAAAATTCAAAAGCGTGCCTTGTCTGTCCAAGACATGATACGCAATCAGTTTGTTGTCTTTGCATCAAAAGAGTCAACAACGTTTGATAGCGCTACTATCGTTAAGGCAAAAGCCCAGAATGACCCTAATGGTACACCTGCTGAGATTAAAATTTGGAATAGCAACTCTCGTAATATGCGGGAGCATGTAGGTAATGACATGCGTTCTACATTAATAGAACGAGGGTTTTTTGACTTAGAGGGAAAACCAGTAAAATCTAAGTTTAAGGCTGCTTATGATCAGCTTATTAAAATTTCTGAATTGCCTAAGCCAGATCAAGCTAAGGCTTTAGCTGCTGTGCTTAAAAAAGAATTTGGCATTGCTGTTCCAGTAGTTGCTTTAACGAGCGCAAACCTGACAAAGACTAAAAAGGGCGCCCCTGTATTTAAAGGCATTGAGAAAATTTTAAATAATCCTAAGAGTCAGGCAGGAGTATTTGGGCGCTTTAGAAATGCTTTGGGAGTACTGTCAAAGAAAGACCTTCCTTTAGAAGATATGATCAGTGATACTGATGGATATGGCAAAGATTTGATTAATTTCTTTGTAGGGCTAGCAGACTATAGAGAAAACTTTATTCAAAATAGTAGCAAGGATGGTGACAATAAAGTTCGGTATCAGTTTAGTGCCCCTAAACTAATTCATCAAATCCTGCGTGATATAAAAGCTGGAGCTGTACAAGACCCTTTAAGCGTTTTGCTTGGTAAGCGGTTTGCTCAGCTAAGTCAAGAAAACCAGCGGCTGATTGGTTTAACTTATCTCAGCGGCATTAAACAGGATAAAGGCAGAGAACGCAACTTCCACGCAATGCAGGTGGGAGATAACATTATGGCTCAGCTTGCTTTTTACGGCAATCGAAATACTTTCACTCAAAAGAACTCTCGCGGTGAAGTAGTTATGGTGTCGAAGTTTTTGATGCCAACACTTGCAGATAAACAAACAATGCCTATTCTGCAGGCGCCTGCTATGAGCGCAAAACAAGCAGGGATTGTTTTAAACGAGTCTGTGAAAGACAAGGCATGGGAGTCGCTTAAGTTCAAGGATGTAGTACCCAATGTAAAGGGAGCATATCAAGGAACTTTGAAAGATAGCATTGATCTTGAGGTAGATCGTATTATGAGTATTCAATCAGGTAACACTGAGGGAATGACTGCTGCACAACGTGTGGCGGTAGGCTTTGTGATGATGCCCGGTTTAAATGGTTTAGCAGAAGCCTTTGTTGAGGGGAAGATTAGTCGCGCAGACTTTAGGGATAAAGTTCACAGTAAGGCTGTAGGAATGTTTGAAGAAGCTATGGATGCGGATATCCAGCATATGCTTCGTGAAACGAAGGGTACTATTTGGGAGGAAACAACTAAAAGAGATGGCCCTAAAACGATTGGCAAATTAAATCAGTTTAATGCTTCTAAAGGAAGGAGGAATACGCCGTCAGACTTTGTCAGGATGCATGTTGCTCCTGGTTTAGATTCTGTAAATAAGGGAGGTATGCATAAGGTTGCTTTTGTAGCTTACCTCGCTAAGTATTCTATGGATAGCTTAAATGTCCGCACTGGTATCATCATGGATACTATGGGCGATCCGGGGGCCTTTGTAAAAACTGACAAGGACACGGGTAAGATTAAGCAGGCTAAAACAGCTACTAATTTAGGTAAGCGCTTTGCTTCTCTTATCGCACCAGGTACTTCTATTCCGTTTGTTTCTTTCAACGACCGGAATGGTAATCCAGTATCTAATGAAGCGGTGAACTTCTTGGTTATTCCTTCTCGTATAGTATCAAAAGCAGCACATTATGACTACCTAGAAAAGATTGGGCAGTCTGCTGATGAGTTGTCTATGCAAGAGCATTACGATAGTGCAGATGCTGCAGAGTATACAACTGTAGAAGAACACTTAGGTAT
>Ga0187219_1000825_pt1 | contig 15060 bp, 18 predicted proteins | sample 13SPOviralmetaG_FD_130162 | JGI IMG/M metagenome (GOLD analysis project Ga0187219, IMG submission 130162) | Marine viral communities from the oligotrophic San Pedro Time Series (SPOT) site, San Pedro Channel, CA, USA - 13 SPOT_SRF_2010-07-21... | ecosystem: Environmental > Aquatic > Marine >... | reverse complement strand
ACAGTAACTGCATTAGCATATGATGATACTACCAACTTATTACACGTAGGAACATCAGCAGGACGCAGTGAATTCCAGGGACTACGCCGAATAAATAATACAACGGATGCAGTTACTACCGCTATATCAGCATCCAATGGACTTGTAGCGGAGCAATAATCAATGACAGTCAGAGTTAATAAAGATAGTTTTAATATCAGGGAGAAACTCTCAGAACTTGAAAGACCTATTGGGTTGAAAGGTAATGAGTTGATGAGTGCTGATACGGCACAAGAGGCACGAGATTTTATAAGTGCTGGTCGAAAAAATTTGATTATTAATGGCAGTTTTTTAATATCCCAGAGAGCAACATCTGTAAATATAAATTCAGCGGGAGGATCATTAAGAACAGTTGATAGATTTTCTGCAAAATTTTTTGGTGGTGCTTGGGGTTCTAACCATTCAACAGAATCACAATCGACTGATGCGCCGCCTGGACATTCATATTCTTATAAAGTTTTAGCAAATGTTGTTCAAAATTATAGTAGTTCATTGGGTTCTTGGATTCAGTATAGCTTTGAAGGTAATCAATTATTATCTTTAAAGACAAAAGATCTTGGTTATAAAGCATTTACTATAAGTTTTTGGGTAAAATCAAATAAAACAGGATATGTTACTTTTTCTTGTGAAACTGCTGGCCAAGGGCACTGTTTTTCGACAGCAGTTCAAATAAATACTGCAGGTGATTGGGAACATAAAACTGTAACAGTTCCATCATCTCCATCTTCTCAACTCTCGGAAGCAGAATTTAAAAGTAGTAGTAGCGAATTTAGCATAAAATGGGGACTTGGAGGTGATGGTGCTTGGTTAGTTGGAACTGATGATTCATGGCAACCGGTTGCATCAAATAGAGGGGTTCTTTCACCATTACAAACAAACTTTCAAGCATCACAAAATGATTATTTGGCTATTGGTGGTGTTCAATTAGAAGTAGGTAAAAACGCCACTGACTTTGAGTATCGTCCCTATGGTGAGGAACTTGCATTGTGTCAGAGGTATTATGGAAAAATTAGATTAGCAAATCAGGAATGGATTTATAATGAAAGCAATTCAGCAAATCAAAAATGGCATCAGATATATATCCCCTTTACTATGAGGGCAAATCCTTCAGTAGATGTTAGTGATTTGACAACTGGCGATGCCGTTGGCGGTCTTACTGGAGTAATTAATAGTGTTACACCACAAGCCCCTGGAGACACGCCAGGAAGAATATCAAGTAGGGTCACTATGTCTGCTAGTGGTGGGACCGCACGATATATCTATCATCATGATTGGTGGAATGGTGATTATGTATCCTTATCTGCGGAGCTTTGAGAATGAACTATAAACTTTTTAACGACAACAACGGCAACCCTGTATCTATTAACAAAGTTGGAACAGGACTTTTTATTCCGTTTTCTGAAGACAACACCGATTACCAGGAGTACCTTGAGTGGGTCGCTGAAGGCAACACGCCTGACCCTGCTGAATAATTAACATTTTTTTAATGTATGTTATGATATGAGCATACTATTAAAACTTTTTACGAGATAATTATTATAGCTATAATGTATTTCAAAATAGAACTATGCACCCCGACGAATTTTCTAATTGGGTGAGAATAAAGGAGACTTTTGAGAAGTCTGGAAATACTGACAATTTTTATTATAGGAGAGCTTGTGCTATAGTATCGGGAGCACCCGATCCGATGAAAAATCTACCTAATGTCTCACAGGATGCCTGAGATAAAACCCAGTCATTATGTTACTGAAGAAAAATGTCAGGAGATGATTGATGATGCCATACGAAAGCATAATCGTAATGCTGGAATTATCAGTATGTGTGTTGGTTGGGTTGTTCTCGCACTTTTTGCTGAGGGTCTTCTTCGACTCATCGGAGTTATAGATCCCCTTTTTCCATGGTTAAAAATTACACTGTAGAGTTATGAAAGTTGGATTGATTGGTTTGGGTCGTACTGGTGAAGGTATGGCGCGTCGTATGCTTGCAAAGGGAATTGAAGTTTGGGGTTATAGTAGTACTAACTATGAGAATGCCTGTGGACAATATGAAGCAGGACACCTTAGTGGATGTGTAACTTCACTAGAGTATCTTGTTAGAGCAGTAAAAACTGATAATAAGAAATTCATTAGTGCTGGCAAAATTCCTGGTATCTTTCAGATTACACTCCCAGAGCAAAAGGCAGAAGACACACTTGATCAGTTGCTACCTTTACTTGAGGAGGGTGATATTATTATTGATCATAGTACCAGTGATATAACAAAATGTCAGGAACTTGAAAAGTATTGTTCTAAGTTGGGTATATCTTATATCTTCTCTGGGGTATATGGAGCACCTTACGCTATTGACGCTTGTTCTAAAATTTTTCAATCTTTATCGCCGGGTAATATTAAATGACCTTATCTGATGTCTTACTTTTCGGATCACTACCCTTTATATGTGCCACCATTTATTTCGGGTACAGAAAAGGTGAAAATATCTATTATGAAAGTGACAAATATGACGGAAACGGAACAGCGCATTAAGATGAGATATGCGTTTGCCATGTCATCATTTGGTAGAATGTTTACACCGAATAATATTGTATGTGAGATGAGAGCATTCTGTAGAGAGTGGTCTGAAAATATTGATGAAATACCACCTGCTAAAGACTTATATCAAGTTGATCGTTATTTCTTAGAACTCTGGAAAAAAAGAAATGAAACCAGTAACTAGTATTTCAGCAACAATTATACTAACCTCAGTTGTAGGTTTTGTATCCTGGGGTTTATTAAATGCATATCCATCATGATGTTACAATTTGCTAGATTTTGCGGAACAGTATTAAATAATCCATATGGGGTTGGCATCATGGCATGGTGCCTGGTCTTTGTCCCCATTATTGGAATGTGGGCAGTTCATAATTATGGATGGGAACACTGGGAACCGTTTGACAGGGGACATAAGAAGTAGTATAATTACTTTGTTGAGACACAACTCAACTGCGGTGCTTCCCTTTGGTAGATTCAGAAGTAGCGGCGATAGGAACCTACCAGTCAATTGCCAGTATACTCACTGGCACCTTGACTACATATAGATAAAACCTTATAATGTAAGGGCAAACCAAACACAACAATGGCACTGACTGAAAAATTCAAAAAGGACATCAGCACTCTCCGTGCTGCTGCCACTGGCGAAATTTTCCTTGATGTAAAGAATCCGAAACTTTTCAAAAAGGTGCGCCGCTTCTATGAAAATAATGGAGTGGTGTTTTCAGGAGAACCACTAGATGATTATGAGATGATGATGGAGCAGATTTACGCTGATCTTGAAATTCTTGAAGTCCCGGAACGACTTTAAATTTGCCCTGGTCGGGATGGTCTTATGACCCCCTGGAGTTTCTTGCTTCTCTCAAGAGCAAGTGGCGTGCATGTAGACCTAAGAAGATGGTTGTATAAACCATCTTTTTTTGGTATAATATTATAGTAAATTATAAGCAACATGAAAAGAGCTCTTGTTACTGGTGGTGCTGGTTTTATCGCTCACCATCTTATATCACAAATCCTGAAGGGAACTGATTGGGAAGTTGTAACACTTGATCGGTTAGACTTCAGTGGAAATTTAAATCGTCTACATGATGTATTAAAAGATTTTTCTGTAGAAGATCGTGCTCGTGTTAAAGTTGTATTTCATGATCTGAAAGCAGCAGTTAATCCTCTTATCTCTGCTGATATTGGTAAAGTAGATTATATTCTTCATCTTGCTGCTGGTTCTCATGTAGACCGTAGCATTGAATATCCCATGGAATTCGTCATGGATAATGTTGTGGCAACCTGCAACATTCTTGACTATGCCCGTAGTTTGAATAATCTTGAAAGGTTTGTATATTTTGGTACAGATGAAGTATTTGGACCTGCTCCTAATGGAATCAATTATCTTGAGAATGACCGATATAACTCAACTAATCCTTACAGTGCAACGAAAGCAGGTGGTGAAGAACTGGCAGTAGCGTTCCAAAATACCTACGGACTTCCTGTATACATTACTCACACGATGAATGTATTTGGTCAGCGTCAGCATCCAGAAAAATTCATTCCGATGTGCATCAAGCGTGTTCGTGATGGTGAAGCAATCACCATTCATAGTGATGAGACCAAAACAATTCCTGGTTCTCGCCATTATATTCATGCAGAAGATGTTTCTGATGCTCTACTGTTTCTTCTGGCACAAGACACTGTGGTTGAAACTGGAAACTATGGTGGTGCCAAGTGTCCTAAATTCAATATTGTTGGTGCCGAGGAACTAAACAACCTTCAACTAGCACAGATCATTGCTGATGTTCAGGGTAAAGAACTGAAGTATGAGATGGTTGACTTCCACTCTGCACGTCCTGGACATGATCTTCGCTATGCTCTCTCCGGTGCTAAGATGCGTCGTATGGGTTGGGAACCTCAAGATATCCGAGAGCGTATAGCAGAGGTTGTTGAATGGACTCTTGCTAATGAACGCTGGATCAAACTATGAAAACTGCCCTCATTACGGGTATTACGGGACAAGACGGATCATACCTTGCTGAACTACTCCTAGAAAAAGGATATGAAGTTCATGGTATTGTCCGTCGTTCTTCTATGATTAATACCCATCGTATTGACCATATCTACGACAATCCAAATCTCACACTTCACTACGGAGATTTGACTGATGCCACTAATATTATCGGAGTAATTAAGAAAACTGAACCCGATGAAATTTATAATCTGGGTGCTCAGAGTCATGTGAAAGTTTCTTTTGAAACTCCTGAATACACTGGTAATGTTGATGGACTGGGAACTCTTCGTGTTCTAGAAGGAGTTCGTCTTCTTGGTATGGAGGACAAGGTTCGTGTCTATCAAGCATCTACTAGTGAACTTTATGGTCTGGTTCAAGAAACTCCACAGACAGAGACCACACCTTTTTATCCACGCTCTCCCTATGGTGTGGCAAAACTATATGGATACTGGATTATAAAGAACTATCGTGAAGCATATGGTATGCATTGTAGTTCTGGTATTCTCTTCAATCATGAATCACCACGGCGGGGTGAGACTTTTGTGACTCGTAAGATTGTCAGAGGGCTGTCGCGCATTTCTGTCGGACTTGAAGATTGTTTGTATCTCGGTAACCTTGATGCTAAAAGAGACTGGGGACACGCAAAAGATTATGCTAGAGCAATGTGGTTGATGCTTCAGCAGGATGAACCTGATGATTATGTGATTGCTACTGGTGAGCAATATACGGTTAGAGAGTTTGTACAAAAAGCATCTAACTACTTTGGTATGAAGATTGAGTGGATGGGTGAAGGTATGAATGAAGTAGGATATGATTGGAACACTAAACGTCCTATCATAAAGGTTAGTGAAAAGTATTTTCGACCTGCTGAAGTTGAATCTTTGCTTGGTGATGCCACAAAGGCAAAAGAAAAACTTGGTTGGGAACCTGAAATTTCGTTTAAAGAACTGATAGAGGACATGGTGCTTTATGGACAGTAAGTCTAAAATTTTTGTAGCAGGACACAACGGTCTGGTTGGTTCTGCTATTGTTCGTAAACTTCGTCAACTGGGACATAAGAACTTGGTCATGATTCCTAGTAAGGAATGTGACCTCAGGGAAAAGGATCAAGTAGAGAATTTGTTCTCTATCCATCAACCTGATTTTGTTTTTCTTGCTGCGGCTAAGGTTGGTGGAATTATTGGTAATCAAAACCATAAGGCAGAGTTCATCTATGACAATCTGATGATTCAGAATAATGTTATAGATGCTGCTTACTATACTGGTGCCAAGAAACTTCTCTTTCTTGGTTCATCTTGTATTTACCCTAAGCATACGAATATTCCCATCAAAGAAGACCAATTGCTGACTGGTACTTTAGAACCAACGAATGATGCTTATGCCATTGCCAAGATTGCTGGCATCAAAATGTGTCAGTCTTATCATGAACAGTATGGGTTCAACGCTATTTCTGTGATGCCTTGTAATCTGTATGGTGTGAGAGATAATTTTCATCCAGAAAACTCTCATGTTATTCCTGGTCTTATTCGCAAATTCCATGAGGCAAAAGAAACCAATCAACCTACTGTAACTTGTTGGGGTGATGGTTCCCCAATGCGTGAGTTCTTATATGTGGATGATCTTGCTGATGCTTGTGTTCATCTGATGAATGAATATAATGACCCACAAAACATCATTAATGTGGGTACAGGAACTGATATAACTATTAAGAACCTTGCAGAAACCGTCGCAGATGTGGTCGGTTACACAGGTGCCATAATGTGGGATACCAGTAAACCTAACGGAACATTGCGTAAGGTTATGGATGTTTCTAGAATTAAGCAGACTGGATGGTATCCACAGATTGGTATTGAAGAAGGTCTTCAGCGAACCTACAATTATTTTTTAAATCATGATTGGATTTAACAATCTGGGAAGATTGGGACGTATTGGTAATCAAATGTTTCAATATGCAGCACTCCGTGGTGTTGCTGCTAACACGGGTGTGGAATATTGTTTTCCCTTTTATCAGGATGCGGTTGATGATGGTCTAGGAAATCCTAATAGGACAGAACTGTTTGATTGTTTCACTATGGAGACAACATCAGTTCTGAATATTCAAAGTATTGATATTGAAAGACCTACTGCGTTTGAAGGTAACTTTCACTACAATGAAGAGTTACATAAGAGATGTCCTGATTGGACAAACATTTGGGGATTCTTTCAAAGTGAAAAGTATTTCAAGAATGTAGAGCAAGAAATTCGTCACAACTTTACATTCAAAGATGAAATTCGTGAACCTTGTGAGGAGATGATTGATGGTCTTGGTGTTGATCAAGTCATTGGACTTCATATTCGTAGAAAGGATTATCTTACAAATTCAAATCACTGTGCCCTTGATATGTCTTATTACAAGAAGGCACTTAAGCAATTTGAATATGACATTCCTGTTATTGTATTTTCTGATGACTCTGCCTGGTGTCACGAGCAAGACCTTTTTCAGGATAATCGGTTTATGATTTCTGAAAATGATAGTGGATATATTGATCAGTGTCTGATGAGTATGTGCTCTGACTTTATTATTGCCAACTCTTCATTCTCTTGGTGGGCAGCTTGGTTGGGTAATCGTGGAAAGGTAATTGCTCCTAAGAAATGGTTTCCTGATGATAAGCACAATACAAAGGATTTATATTGTAAAGGTTGGAAGGTAATCTAATGGAAGAAGTAACAGTATTGAATAGTATTGGTGGTTGTGCTTCTAGTCAACTATTCAAAATCATCAACGGTCTTGGGATTGAAAGTAACAGAGACCATTTTCACCAAGGTATTAATTTTGGTAGGTGTAAGCACACTCTGTATCCACCAGTTTATGATGAAATTGAGAAAGCAATCTTTGTGATGGGTGACCCAGTTCAATCTATTATCTCCATCTTTCGTAGAGATATGCCAGTCACTCATATTGAGAACAAAGGTCTTCCTCTACATCCTACGAGGACTGATAATGTAGAGATTCATCCACAGACTAAAGAGATTTATCGGGTTCATTCTCAGTTTGTAAAAAAATATTCTTTAGAAGAATATGTAAGAGGTGGTCAAGACTGGTTCATGACATATGAGCATATATACAACTGGACACAAAGGCAGATTAAATACCCAGTTCTCTGTGTCAAGTCAGATGTTCAGTGGAAATATGGGAAAGAAATATTCGTTGACTTCTTAGGTCAAGAGAAAGTTCCTGAGCAATATGTTCAGAGGGATAGAAACTCTACGATTGACCTCATCCCAGATGATATGAAGGATGAATTTACTTCTATTCTAAAGGATGCTACTGAACTGTATAACTCACTTCCTGAATTTCATATCAAATGACTATTACTAATACTTTGTTTAATCTTGGTGATTTAGATCACTCACTAAATGTGATGGCAGAGAGGGAATATCCTCAAAACTTTCCTCATCAAGACTTGTGGACTAAAACTGATGCTATCATCAAATGGATTAGTGTTTTGGAGAGGTTCCAAGAACTGTATCCAGATAATGGTGTAAAGGTGGTAGACCTTGGATGTGCTAGAGGATGTGTTCCTCATATTATTGACTCTTGGGGTAATGATGTAACTGGTGTAGATACCCCTGTGTGTGGTGGTCGTCTTGACCATGACTGTGAAGGAAGTAATGTCAATATGGTTAACTCAAATGCCTTTGACTGGTTCCCTACGGTAGAAGATGGGAGTATTGATGTTTTCATTGACCTCTGTGCATATGCTCACTTCTGTGGACCGAGTGGTGTATGTTCAGATGGTGAGCAGCAGTTTACTAAAATCTTTAGAGAGATTAACCGTTGCCTGAAACCAGGTGGTCATGTTATTATATCCTCAGATGTTGATATGAATACTGATGTTGGTGAGTTTATGAAACCATCTGCCATCATCTCTTTGGCAAAAGAGCAAGGTCTTTCCCTTGTAGGTCGTTGGACGAATCGTAAAAAGAACTTGTTCAGTGTTCCAAACTTCTCTTACTTGAATGTCTGTCGTTTGACTTTTGTAAAAAATGCCTAAACTTGCGGTTGCCTTTATTGGCACTAACAGGTATCTTGACTTTCTTCCCAGTTGGCATGAGTCTTGTGAAAAATATCTTGCTCCTGGATGTGAAAAGAGATACTTGGTTTTTACTGATGGTGAGTTGAAAGGTATTCCTGACAACATCACTCCATACTATCAAGAGCATCTTCCCTGGCCATACATCACCCTTTACAGGTTTGCCACTCTTCTGAGGGCATCTGAAGAGATTCAGGAGTATGATTACTTCTTGTTCCTTGATGCTGATATGATTCTGGTTGATGAGGTAAAACCTGAAGACATCTTTACTGACAAGTTTTTCATGGGTGTTCATCATCCTTGTCATTTCTTGGGTATGAACCCTCACACACAGTATCCAGGTGCTTTTGAGACGAACCCAGATTCCCGTGCTGCTATCACAGAGGATGATGACATTTCAACCTACTGGCAGGGTTGTCTATGGGGTGGGAAGGTTCCTGAAGTCATCGGTATGATGGCAGAACTTGATCGTCGTACCAAAGATGATGAGACGCGGGACACTATTGCTGTATGGCATGATGAGAGTCAGATGAACAAGTTCTTTATTGAAAACAAGGACGACGTTCATACTCTTGGTCCTCAGTTTGCTTTTCCAGAGTTCTTTAAAACATTCTGTGAATTTGACCCAGTAATTGTTCATAGAGCAAAAGATAATTCAGCATATCAAGTATGACTAACTTGAAGAGTGGACTATCTGGTTGTAAGATAGAACTACTCAACGATGACGTACTAAGAAAGTATTCTTCTGGTAAAGAGTATGATGAGAGACTGAGACTGCAGATTAAAAAGCAATCTCTGTTCTCTCATTTTGTGCTGAAAAATATTGATATACCTAGAGTTATTGATGTCAACGAAGACCCTCTGTCTTTTGATATGGAATATGTCTCTGGGTTTTCTTTTGATGAATACTTTCCACACACTAGTGTGAAAGACATTGACAATATTGTAGAGTCTCTATGTGGGTATTTTGATTTCCTTATCAAAACCTCAAGAGTATATCATCAAGATACGTCAAAAGTATTGATGCTGAAAAAACTCTACAGTATTGATGTACAGAGAAAAGACTTTATGATATTTCTTGTGAGCAAAGTATCAAATTTGCACATACCTCACAGTTTCTGTCATGGTGATTTGACCTTTGCTAATATTATTTTTCATCCAAATAGACTATATTTTATAGACTTTCTTGATTCTTTTGTTGATAGTTATCTTGTTGATTTTGCCAAACTAAAACAAGACTTATATTATAATTGGAGTCTTAAGATACAGGGTGTCAATAATCTGCGTATCTATCAAACGTATAACTATATTTGGAGCAAACTTCAGGAGAGATACTCCTCACATCTCAACACTATTGAGTTCAAACTACTTGATGTGTTGAATCTTTTACGGATAGGTCCTTACTTGACTGATGATAGGCACCGTATTATACTGAATACACTAGTGGAGAAAACTGATTTATATGAAGACCTTAGTCGTTCCTATGGGTGGAAAGTCTAGCCGCTTTCCAAACATGAGACCTAAATGGATGTTGACTCATCCTAAGAAGAATAAGTTTATGGTCACGGAAGCGATCTCAGGTCTTAACCTGGACTTCTTTGACCGTGTTTCTTTTGTTGTATTGAAAGAGCATGAAGACCAGTACCAGTTCACTAAAGGTCTTATCAGAGAGTTAGAAGAGATTGGCATCAGTGATAAATCTACTATCACATATTTGTCTGAACAGACATCATCCCAATCTGAAACTGTTTATAAAGTTGTTAAGAATGTAGGGATTGAAGGATTCATCTTTATCAAAGACTCTGATAATTATTATGAATGTGAGATAACTGAACCTATCAATCAGGTGGCATACTTTGATTTGAACAGTGAGGATAATATTAACGCTAGAAATAAGAGTTATATTCAACTTGATGTCAATGGTATTCTTACTAACATTGTAGAAAAGAATGTTGTGAGTTCTACGTTCTCTTGTGGTGGATATGGATTTGCTGATGCTCAAGACTTCTGTAGTTCATACGAAAAACTACAAGGTATGGAAGGTGAGTGTTATGTAAGTAATGTAATTTACGATATGATGTTATCAGGTTCTAAGTTTAGTGGAACTGAAGTGAGTCGCTATCTGGACTGGGGAACACTACAAGCTTGGAAAGAATATAAGAAAGACTTCAGGACTTTGTTTCTTGATATTGACGGCACGATTATTACTAATTCATCTATTCAGTTCCCACCTTATGTTGGTGAAGGAAACCCGATTGAAAGTAATATAAAGTATCTTCAAGACATTTACGCTGAAGGTAAAACTTATATTGTATTGACTACAAGTCGTCCAGATCATCTACGCGATATCACTTTGGAAGAAATGTCTAGACACAGTATTCCTTATGATCAACTGGTTATGGGACTGCCACACTGTAAGCGAGTAGTGGTTAATGATTTTGCCAGAAGCAATTCCTTCCCTTCTTGTGAGGCAATAAATATTCCAAGAAATAATGAAAACTTGAGTGAATTTTTAGGATGAGAATTGCTTTATGTTTTTCTGGACAACCTAGGTTCGTCAGTGAAGTCTCTCAATTAACTAAGGCGAATGTTATTGGAGACTACGAAGTAGATGTCTTTGCACATTTATGGTTTGATGAAGACCTTCAAACAAAACCATACAAGTATGGTGGAGACGGTGGTTGGAAGGACCAGCGTATTGGTCCTAATGCCATAGACATATTCAAACAAACTTACGAACCAAAAAAACTTTTAGTTGAGAATAGTAAAAAGTTTCTTAACTCGGAGTTGTCAAGTAATTACATGCCTAGTCTTAACAGATATAAGGGCGGTAAACCAGATTATGAAAAAGAACCAAACTTTGAGATTCGTGATGTAAACAATATCATCTCATATCACTATTCTTTGATGAGAGCATCTTTGTTGAAGAAAGAGTATGAGTATGAAAACGATTTCCGATATGATTATGTAATTCGTATGAGGACTGATGCTCAAGTTTATAATGGAATACAGTATGAGTTATTTCCAAAAGATGTTGTATTCTACTCAGGAATTCAAAATCAACCAGATGGAATGATAAACGATTGGTTTAACTTTGGTGGTAGCAAAGTTATGGACCCTTTCATGTCTGCGTTTCCTATGCTAGACTATTGTATTGATGCGTGTATGGAACAGACAGGTGGTGCCTGGTGTTGCGAACTCATCCATAAAAAGATTATTGATTTCTTCAATATTAAATCTTATCCACTGCCTATTAATATTACATTACCTAGATTCTGATGAAAATTGCACTTTGTTTTTCTGGTCAACCCAGATATATTGACAAATCTTTTGAACAATATCAAAAAGGTATTTTTGAAAAGAATGAAGTAGATGTATTTGCTCACATGTGGTGGGACGAATCTTACAAAGGTAAAACTTTTGTATGGGAAAGTGATGATACTTACCCTGTGGAGTATGATCCTATGGAGGAGTTTGTTAGCAAGTTTCGTCCCAAAGAAATTATTATTGAACCACATAAACCAAAAGAGTACTTTGGATATGATGACTTCCCTACCAAGTGTGCTTTTGACCCAAGTCTAGATGCTGATATTGTCCGCAGTATCATCACACGGCAACGTAGTCAATGGTATTCAATTAATCAGTCTATGTCTTTTGAGTCTCTGAAGGACTATGATTTGATTATCCGTGCTCGCACAGACCTTGAGTTTGCCAAACCTCTTGACTTCTCCGAGTTTGATACTGATAAAATCTATATGATGGATGGTTCTATTCAGTGTGGAGCAGGAAGAGAATACCAGGACTGGTTCTGGTTTGGTCCATTAGAGCATATGAAAACGGTAAATAAAACTTATGGTAAGATTATTACCTACTACCAAGATGGTCTACGCCATATGCATGAGTTGATTGAGCAGTGCATTTGTGATGCTGAGGTTCCTGGTGAAATCTCTGATCTTGGCGTCACCATGATGAAAAGAGGAAGTATTGATATTAAAGAACAGCGTAGATTGATTAAAGAAAACTCTAATGAACTGCAGGTGGATTTGAAATGAAGGTAGTCATCTGGGGTTATCCCCTCTATTCACACACCCACTCTTACATCCATGCTGCTTTTTATAAAGCTTTCAAGCATCTTGGATATGATACTTACTGGTTCCACGACGAAGAGTATCCAGAAGACTTTGATTGGAATGATTGCTTGTTCTGGACAGAGGGATTTGCTGACAAAAATATTCCGATCAACGAAACGAGTACATACTTTGTTCATGTCTGTCCAAATCCTAATAAGTATCTGGGTAAAGTAAAACGATTTGTTGATGTAAGGACAAATGATATCTGGCACAAGGACCATGTTTATGCCTTCACTCTTGATAAAGAAAAGGTAGAAAAGGTTGGTCCATGTACTTATTATCAACCCAAAACTACCCGCAGAGTTCAGGTCTTGAATGATCATCATCAATACTGGACCGATGATTATGATAAGTTTTATATTAGTTGGGCGGCAAACATTCTCCCTGAAGAGTTTGACTTTGAGGACATCAATCACCCCAGAGAAAACAAAATTTACTTCAGCGGTAATCTGTCAAATCATGGAGTCTGTGAGAACTTCAGTAAGTTTAAACCCTTCCTGGTAGAGTGTCAGAAGAACGGTATTGAGTTTGTTCATAATGATCCTTGGCAGAATCCTTTGACTGAAGAGCAGGTCAAGGAAAGAACTATGAAGTCTATTCTAGGTGTAGATATCCGTGGTCCAGAACATATTAAGAATGGATATATACCTTGCCGAACCTTCAAGTCTATCAGTTGGGGACATCTAGGAACAACAAATTCTTCTGAGGTTTACAAAGAGTTTGAAGGTCACTGTATCTACCAAGAAGACACGGCACAACTTTTCTATGATGCCATGGAAAAGAGAACTGATTATAAGTTCATCAAAGATGCCATGAAGTATGTCCAGGAGAATCATACTTTTGTCAATCGTGTTCAATCAATTATGAGTCTGTTATGAATGATGTAACTATTGTATCTGCCCTATTCAATATTCATAGAGAGGGTATGGATGGTAGGAAGTGGGAAGAGTATCTTCGGTGGTTTGACATCTTTCTGAAACTGAAGTGTCCGATGATTCTGTTTGTTTCTAAGGATGTTCAAGATTTTATTGAAGAGCGGAGACTAGCAGTTCCCACTACGGTTATCACTCAAGAGATTGAAGAGATTCCATATTACTATCTTAAGGATGATCTGGATAAGATTATTGAGTCTGACGACTACAAGAAGATGATTGCTGATCCTAGTCGTATTGAGTGTCAGCACTCCATATACTCTATTATTCAGTATTCTAAGTTTGAATGGTTGAAGCAAGCAGCAGACGAGAACCCATATAACAGTAAGCATTTCTTCTGGATGGATGCAGGTTCTTCACGATTCTTTGAGGGATATGATACTGCACTTGACTATCCTAGTCCTAATGCTGTAGAGTCTCTAAATGAGATGGAGGACAGCTTCCTGATACAAATGAACATGGAGTTCTATAAAGATCTTGCTGAAGCAGATGAGATTCCAGAAGAGTATCTCCTAGACAATCGTTCCTTCATCTTAGGGTCCATGTTTGGTGGGGGACCTGAATCTATAAAAAAAGTTTCTACACATATAAAGGAACTATTAGAAAATCTTATGATAAAGAAAAGATTTGTTAATAACGAACAAATTGCTTTTGGTTATCTGGTTAAGAAGTATCCTGACGACTTTGCTGTCTTTGAGAGATACACTGGTAAGCACATGGAGTTATTCACGGAGTTAGGTAAAAGATGAGAATTGTATTAGTTGGACCTGGCATTATGCCCATCCCTCCCACAGGTTGGGGTGCTGTAGAAATCCTTATCTGGGATACCAAGAATGCTCTGGAGAAACTGGGGCACGAAGTGAAAATCATCAACACTAAAGATGGTCGTCAAATCATTGACCAAATTAATGAGTTTAGACCTGACTTTGTTCATGTTCATTATGATGAGTTTATTCCTATCATTCCTTATATTCAATATCCATGTGCCATTACAAGTCACTTTGGGTATCTTGAGCGTCCTGAAATGTTTAACGGATATGTGAATGTCCTGAATGCTTTTACTCAGATCAAACCAAATGTATTCTGCTTGTCTGAAGGTATCAAGAATGTGTATCGGGTGATGTCTGGCATCAAGGATGAAAAACTTTTTGTCACTCCAAACGGCGTAGATATTTCTAGATTCCGCACAACGGATATACCCAAGTATCCTAACCGCAGTATTTACCTTGCGAAGATTGACTATCGTAAGCGTCAGCATATGTTCCAGAGTATTGATAGTCTTTGGTTTGCTGGAAATATTGCTGACAATAGATTTAATACTGAAAAGAATTATCTTGGTGAATGGTCCAAAGAAGTTTTGTT
>Ga0187219_1000824_pt1 | contig 15072 bp, 18 predicted proteins | sample 13SPOviralmetaG_FD_130162 | JGI IMG/M metagenome (GOLD analysis project Ga0187219, IMG submission 130162) | Marine viral communities from the oligotrophic San Pedro Time Series (SPOT) site, San Pedro Channel, CA, USA - 13 SPOT_SRF_2010-07-21... | ecosystem: Environmental > Aquatic > Marine >... | reverse complement strand
TCAACAACTTCTTCAACAACTTCTTCAGCCATTTCTTCAACCTCTGTATCTCCTTCCCCTAATCTTTCTTTAATATCAGCAATTGCATCCATTAAATTATCAACCTTATCTTTCATTTCTTCGTAAGACTTAGCCCAATCAGCTTTTTCAGCATCAGTTTCAGGGAATGCAAATTCAACAGCTTCTGCCATTTCTTCTTTTTCGTCATCATATCCTGCTTCAACTTCTTCTTCTGTATCTTCTTCTTCAGTTTCACTTTCAATAACTTCTGCTACGATACCTTCTTCTTCAACTCTAAAAGATACTCCTGTGTCAGTCTTGTAAGTTCCAACAGGCAATAAAATTGTAGTACCGTCTTCAGTCAAAACTGAAATGTCTACTCCTGCTTCTAATTCATCAGCTGAAGAAACAAAGATTGTTCCGTCTTCTGACTTTGCTTGGTAAGCTAAAACTACTTCTTCTTCAGTTTTGTTTAAACCAAGTGCTACTAAGATTTGTTCTTTAATGTCCATAATTCTTTTTAGTTTTATTAGTGTTTGTAATATATAATAGATAAACTATTACTTTGTTTGATTTTCGCTTATTATTTCATTTAAAGCAGATAAGATTTCCTCAGTCGTAGGTGCTTTTTGCGACATCTTTTCCATCTTGTCTGTAAAGTAACCTTCAATTGATAAGCCTTTTAATTCTCCTTCTTTGATTTTATTCCAAAGCTCGTCATTCTCTATCTTCATTTTTACAAACCAAGTGCCGTTAGGTAGGTCGTAACCGTATAACTTAGACTTATCCATATCACCTTCTTTAATCCAACTTTCAACCGTTAGAACGCCTGAAACTCTATCTTGATGTTGGTATGTAGCTTTATGATGATTGTTATGTTTTAAATATAACTCAGAAGCCTTACGGACTGTATCAGGACTAAAGTAAACATAGTAGTCGCTGTCTGTATTAGGGTTATGTCTAAATATTTGCTTGTTAGGAATTAAAGCAGGACTAACTAACATTCTTTTCTCGTCATCTACTTTTGCAAATGTTAAATTATTCTTTTCTTTTCCAAAGTAAACAAAGTCTTGTTCTATGGCAGGTGAAGTTACTAAACTAATAGCATCAATAGCTAGTTCTTGACTATCATCATCAATTACTAATTCTACAATAGATGTAGTCTTTTCGTAATAGTCTTTATTGGCTTCTTCACATTCAGCAACTGTGTCATAAGTACAGCTTCCTGTCTTACCCCATTTATATTTTCCGTTTTCACATTTTTCGCAAGGCATATTATATAATATATTTAATTAGTATTTATTTGATTTTAGATTGTAGCTCTTCTTCTAATATTGGCTAATTGGTTTTGACTGTTAGTCATTTCGTCTGTAACTACATAAGCACGTGTTGGTTCAGGTTCTACTCCTCCTGTTAATTCAAAAGCTCCTGACATCATTTGAGGTGCGGGTGTTGCAGGTGGTGGTGCACCTCCTCCTCCTCCTCCTCCTGAAGTTGGTACATCTGTTTGCATAATTGTTCTTACATTATTTAAACCTGCTGCAATTACGGCTGCTCCTGTTGCAAACCCTGCTAAACCACCCTGAGCAAATGCTTTATTCGCACCTACATAAGTATCTATAACAGCTGAAGCTATTGCTAACGCTTTATTTTCACCTGCTAAAGAACTTAAAGCTCCTGCAAGTCCTGAGAACGCTTCTAATTGAGTATTTACATTTTCTTGTATTAAAAGTGATTTTTGTTTATTAAATTGTTTTTCAATAGCTGTAGTACCTTCTCCTGATTTCCTAGCCATTTCTAACTTCAAGTCATAAGCGTCTTGTAAGTCTTGCAATTCTCTTTCTAATCCTGACAGTCCTTCAGCCCTTACTTCTTTTTGAGTTTGTAAAAGTTCTTTTTCTAAAGCGTTTTTGTTTTGTAATTGCTCTGACAACTGACCTGTAATAGTTTCTTCAAGCTCTAGCATTGCTACTTTTTGTTCTTGAAGTGCTATAAAGTTTTCTTCACTTGCGTTTATATTAAATTGAGCTTGTGCTGCATCAATTTGCTTCTGTACTTGTTCTCTTTGAAGTTCTTGTTGTTCTGCAAGTATGTCGTTTAACTTATTATTAGCTTCTATTCTTTCTGCAAAAGTCTTAGTTTCATCATCTCTTATTTGTCTTTGTACCTCAGCATCTTTTAAATATTGAGCGTTTAACATAGCAAATTGTACTGCTGCTCTATCTGCTGCCTTTGCCGTTTGAGTAATTGCGTCTGCTTGTTTTAAGGTTTCAGTTGTGTATTTAACAATAGTTTCAGCAACTTTATCATAACTATCATCTACCCCTGTAAATACGTCTACTGTTTCTTTACCTGCTTCTTTTATTGTATCAAATGCAGCACTAAATTCTCCATCTATTAATTGACCAAAAGCTTTAGCCACCAAACCTACAACTTCTTTGGCTTGTTCAAATCTATCTATAAACCCTTCCTTTATAGCATCACCTAATTCTTTTACTTTCTCAACAGGGTTTGTAAACAAGTCTTTAAAATACCCTGTAATAGTTCCAATATTGTTTTCTATAAATCCGAATAAGTCATTAAAAGCAATACTTAAAGCAGTCATAGCTGTATTAAATACGTCTAATACTTTTTGGTTCTTACTAAAAACTTCCATTAATTTAGCAAGTAAAGCCACTACCAAACCTATCCCTGCTGCTTTAATAGCCGTACCCATTCCTTTAAAAGCTGTGCCTATTTTACCTACTCCTTTTGAAGCCTTTTCTGATGATGTAGTTAGTTTGTCTGTGTCTTTTGCAACATCACCAATGTTTGACTTAACTTCCATTTCTAATACCTCCTTTGCCATTTTTTTATATTTTTAATTCATAAAGATTAAGAGTACAACTCCAACTTATATTCATATTAGCTGCTCCTGTTACTGCAAATAGCATATCGTTAGTTCCACTAAATGCTACTTCAGCAGCCCACCCCCCTGTTGTTCCTGACTTACCTAAATCTGTACTTGATTGATCTACTGCTTTTAAAAAGACTAAACCTGTTACTCTTAAACATATTCTATCATTAACTGCTCCACTTGCTGCACTACCTCCTGTTCTAACGCCTATTACAGTTGCTTCAAAGCCCTGAAAAGAACTAGTAGAACTTCTAGCTATAATTGTATTAGAAGCGTCACCATTTACAAAAAGATTAGTAGCTGAAGCGTTTGTAGTTGTTCCTGTTAAAGTAATTGTAGAGCTTTGAGCATTACCTTTACCTGCACCACTAAAACCACCTCCTCCAATAACTACTTCTCCATCTCTTTCTGCTAGTCCATAGTTGCCAAATACTGAAGCATTGTTTACTCCATTTGCTATTTCGTTTTGATTTCCTACTATAATGTTATTTCTTGATAAACCTTTTACTGTATTATTCTCACCTATTATATAAGTATTATTTGTTCCTGTTTCAGTCGTGTTGTTTGCCCCCTGTAATTTATTGCTTATATTGCTAAAGCTCCTGTCTAGACTTGTGCTGTATCTAAATATTGAGCAAGTTCCGTCTGCTTGGTTATAGGTATATCCGTAAGCTTCACATTGTAACTGATTAGGAATAATGTCGTTTGTTCCATCTGTAAATGTTACAACCCCTATTGGTGAAGTTGAAGAAGGCTTTACATTAAACCCTGTTAAATATGGTATTGTTGTTGCCATTATGGTATAAGTATAAATTCAACTGTTGCTAAGTCGTTTGGTTTGTAGTCTATTTTGTTTACTCTGAATGTTCTGTTTTTAATAAATACTGTATCGTTAAATTTAAAAGTATTAATATCTGAAGGACTTAAATTAACTTTAATAGTCATTATTCTAGTATCAGGATTGTAAAGCTCTGAGTAATAAGGCAACCAATACAAGTTAAATAGATTATTGTTTACAGGAGTTAATCCATTTCCTATCAACTGACATTCTCCAAAATTAAAATCTCTAGTTCCAAATAATGTAGGTATATCTGTTAAATGACTAAATTGTAAATAAGTATAGAGGTTAGCTGAAGCTAATCCATTTTGTGCAGGTATAAAATAACCAAAGGAAGTTGATTTTACTCCATTGTTATACATTATTCTAGGGCTGTTATCAAAACCTTCAGAAGTTCCGTCATCATTCATAGCATAAAGCGCAGGAGTTATTAAATCAGAATATTGTGACATTAAAGGTTTTATAACTGTAGCTGCAAAAGGTTCAGCAACTATCTCATCTTCTCCTGCTAGAATAGTGAACTCTGAAGCGTTATATTTTTTACTTCCGTATAAATGATTGTTTGCGTTTTTGTACACATTAAAAGCATAGTCGTCATCATCTTCAACAAACTTAAATATAGTCTTTTTATTCAAATCAGTTAAAGGCATAAGCTTCATTTCTGAAACGTCTACTTTGTCTGTCCAATCTAGCTCAACACTATTAGGATTATTTAAAAATACATCAGAATAAGGTTCTATCTTTATATTGCTTGGATTGTCTTCATCAGGCAAAGTAACCAAGTTAAACATAGTAAGTAATCCTTTTAAGAAATCCCATTGACCAAGCTCTCCCCTTAATGTTTGAAGAATAGTATTATTTGTAATAGCAGTTGCACCTACTTGGAAAATAACCTCAGCTGTCCAATTCCCTGTTTGTTGTTCTTGTCTTACTACGCTTCCAACTGATGCTTTAAATTGTACTTGTAAAGTGTCACCTACAGTTGTCATTACTTGTGTTAAATTTCCACTATATGTAAAAGTTCCTCCTGCTGCTATTGTTACAACTCCCGAGTAGTTTATTGGTATAGAGTTATACAACCATTGACATTCTACTGTTCTTGCTGAACTATCTGTATTTTCTATTCTGTAATTATAACCTATGTCGTATGTTTCGTTTACTACAGTTGATGTTATAATATGCGTACTTGTGTTATAATTAGGAGGTGTTTCTGATAAACTAATATTCGCTAAACCCGCAGTAGAATTTAATATCATATTAGTAAAAGATGTAGTTGCAACATTTGCTACTCCACCTGTACCATTATTATACCAATAAAGAGCCATATATTGAGTGCTATCTATTTCTACAGGAGCATTTTCTGAACCCCAATTAAAGTCCATATACAACTTCTTAAAATCGGCAGTATCAAAGAATTCACTTTCGTAAGTAAAAGGCACGACTTCAAATATCCTGTCTATTAAATACTTAATATTTATAAAAGGTCTGAAGATTTGTCCTAGGTCTGTAAATTCAGGATTGCCACTTACAGCACCTGTTCCTGTCGAACCTCCTACAAGTGCTTGGTGTGTCCAATCTACAAAAGGATATCTTAAAGTTGTGTAATCATCTCTAAAACCTGATGTATCAGGGTTAGTATAAGTTATGCTCGTACCTCCACCTGCGTCACGCCAACTCCTCTGTATATTTGTCTTATTGTATTCATGTTCCAACTCAGTAAAGTCTAACTCTGAAAAAGTCTTGTCACCTAAAACATCAGCTAGTGCAACTACTTCTGAATACAAGTTTACATTGTAGCTTATTTCTCCTGACTTGTCTGAAATATCAAGCATTCTTAAATAGCCTTCAAATAATAAAAAGCCGTCTTGCTTTAGAATACATTTTGTTCTTTTATAAGGATTAAAGTTAAGCTCTGTATCAGTTCTTGTTATTTCAAATATATTGTCAAAGATTTGATTGTTTCTTTTTGTAGCAGGTAAGTTAAAAGCTTTTGAATAAGACTGCACTTTCTCAGCTACATTTTTAAAATCATCTACACTAAGACTTAGAGGAATATCTTCATCTTCATAAAGGTCGCATATTACTTGACCATCGCTTAAATCTGTAAATACCCCACTTGGTGTTGATGTAGATAAAACACAAGATATGCTGTTAAAAAGTGCAGGATAAGGGTCTTCTGTATAAATTACTATGACATCAGTTGTTGAATATGCCTGAAATTGTATAGTTTGAGTTCCGGGTGCACCCGCAGGATTTGTCAATGTATGAAAGCTTTGTAACGTATTACCTGTATATTGATAAACATTAATACCTGAAGTAGTAATTAAAGCATAATCAAAAGTTAAATCATAAGTAGCACCTACAACTAAGTTAGATAACCTTTGAACAATGCCCGTATCAGTTGATATTGCAAGAAACCCTCCACTGAAAACGACTTCTGATGCGGTAGAACTAAAACGATACCACGTGTTTAAAGTAAAAAGAGAAGATGAACCTGATGTATTAGAATTAATAAAAGTCTGAGGTAATGCACCTGAAATACTTTGAGTTGAAGTTGAACCGTTTACTTGGTTAAAATTAATACCATCAACAAAGAATTGATTAGATGATGAACTTAACGGAGTAGAACCGTCATTGTATTGTGGAAATACTATTAGTTGTACGCTCATTATACTGATTGTGTTCTTAGTGTTTTACTCTTTTCTACTTCAAAAGTGTACTGAATAAGTTTGTCGTTTGCTACTGTCTTTTTAGTAAAGCTAGAAGTTGTAAGCCTTACAGGTGTTACATATTGATTAAGTGCTGAGAAACTAGCGTCTGTTTGATAGCCTTCTAAAATATAAACTTCAGGACTGTTTATTAGTTCTTCAAACATATCATTTTCGCTTTCACTTACAAAGTCTGAATTCATTGTGATTTTCTCAGTAGCGTTTACCCTAAATGCTTTCTTGCCGCCTTTGTAACTATCTACTCTGTAAGCTCCTTCATTCCAAGTTCCTGCTAATTGCTCGTATGTAGAACCTTTAGTTGATATGCTTCTAATTGACTTCTGAGTGAATGTGTAGTAATCCCACGCACCCCATTGATTGAGCCAACAAAGTCTGATACTTTCGTAGCCTTTTAAATTAGGACAATTAATATTAATAGTGTATGTTTTAGAAATTGCAGTATTAGATATATTAAAAGCCCTTACTAATATTGAGCCACCCTGTATTGTTCCTGCTGAAACTAAACCTGCAAATATACTTGTTCCATCTCTCATTAAATTAGCAGGAAAGCAACCAAAGTAAACAATTTGTTTCCTTGTTTCTGAACCAAAATTAGTATAAGCCCCATTAGTAAACTTTCTTTCTATATCCTCTGTTCCTATTTGAACATTAGAACTATTCTTATATATTAGTTGTATGTAGCTTACATTCCCATTAGGTGCTAGATAGGCAATTGTTCCGTAGTCTTCTATATTAGCATATTGAGTAGCAGGTGCATTACTTAAGAACCTATCAGTAGGGCTAGATAAATTAAAGTTAGTTAAACTAAATCCAAAGTCATTTGCATTTGGAGCTATACCCATTGTAAGAATATCAGAATATTTTAAGTACCCATTAAATAATTGATAATCAATTGAAACTTGGAACTCCACTTCAGGTGTAACTACATCACCACTTGCCTCTGTGTATTGTGTTTTAAACTGAATAGTCAGCCATCTTACAGCTTTTTTGTTTCTTGAATACTTGTCTATTAAATGAATAGGATGCGGTGTGTTATCAGTTGTTTCAATTCCTTTGTACTCACTGTTATCGAATGCCATATTATCAGCACTAACATAATTTTCAACTACTTGCTTGAAATCAAATATTCCTACTCCTGCATTGTTTGGTGTTGTTTTAAATGTAGCTGTTGGAATTGAAGTGGTAGTTGGTGATATTGGTGTATCATCACTTATATACACATCAGCAATAAATCTTACGTTAGTGAACCCTGATACTATTGTGCTATTTGATACTACAAAAATCACCTCTTGTCCTACAGGAACTTGAGGGAATAAAGGTTTTTGTTCTATTGTTGTTGCCATTTATTTTACTGTTGTTAATCCGTTAATAATATCGTCTTTTACTGCTCCTAGCATTTCTTTACCGAACTGCTTTAAACCTAACATCAAAGGCTTCTGAAAAAAACTTATACCCTGTATTCCTTTTCTCTTAATGCTTCTAGCTATTAAAAAAGATATACTTTTCCTAGACATAAATCTACCTTTTTCATCTCTTGGTGCTATTCCTTTTTTTACTATCCACTTATCTAGCACTCTGCTAGGAGGTTGCTTTGTAGTGTATTTATAAGGACTTGAAATTGTCCTGCCCTTATAATCTTTAAAACTTCTTCTTACGTCTGTTCCTGAAACTCCCTTATCTACAAAAGTACCATAGCTATCCATAAAGAATTGTACACTAAAACCATCAGCATCAGTAATAACTTTAAAGCTCAAAGACTTTTCTAAATTAGTACCACCTCCTTTTGATTTCTGTAAGTTTCCTTTTGCTCTGTTTACTACTTGTTTCCCAAAGCTATTAAGATACCTTTCAAGAGCTTCTGTCTTCATTACACTAATGCTGCAAAGACTTCTACTTGTACATCAGTTGTTGCTGAAGGTCTTATCTCTACAGTAACTAAATCTTCAAGTGTAGGAAAGTTAGGAGTAGTATCTGCTTCAGCAATCATTGCTTCTTCAGCTTGGAATAAGATATGAGAACCACCTGCTCTTACTGTTACTTGGTAATTAGTAGCTGCTGTTACAAAAGCTACTTTCATATCTTGGTCATCACTTAAATTAGTAACTCTAAAGTATTTACAGTTCTCTACATCTAAAGCACCATCTGCCCCGTGTGGTGTAGAATTAAATACTGCAACTGTTGTAGTCTGTGAATGAGTACAAGTTAAAATTCTTTCAAATACATCTACAATTCCTGTAGTTGTTAAAGTGTTTGAAGAACCTCTGACTGAGCCGTTCAATACGACGTTTTCTGTAATTGTTGTTGTTAAATCTGCCATTTTATTTTTTATCTATTTGTTTAAGTTTATTTATCGCCCAATTTACGCCTGAAGAACCTCCCCAAGCATCCCACATAATACCTCCACAACCCTCTGAGTAAGGAACGTCTTTATGTTGTTGATGTCTTTTAAATGAAGCCATTCTTGCTATTGTATCTCTGCTGATAGGTTTTCTGTCTGCAAGCTGTGCAGAACGTGTCCAACCTACTCTAGTACCGCAAGTGCTTCCGTTTTCCTCTTTCCATTTTCTTGCTCTTTTTGCATTATTACTAGCAGCCTGAGGATAGTCGCTGTAACTTTCAAGCTCTATGCTTATTGCTTCTAGCTTTTCTAATATGTCTTCGTACTTCATAGCTTCATTGTTATTTTAAATTTCTTCCATCCTATTTCAACTATTAGTCTTCCTATCTTAAATTTTAGCATTAGTAACCTGCACCCAAATCGTCAACAGGAATATTACAAGTCTGAAAATCGTTTTGAACTAGTACGCCTATATTAAACACATAACCACAACATAAGTTATCAAAGCGTTCTTGAAACGGCTCTATTGTGAATTGGTCTTGCGTAAAATACATAGGCTCGTTAATATCATCTACTTTCGCTAAAGATTGCCTAGAGCTATGTCTTAACATTCCTATAATGTCTGTACAAATAGCTAAAGTCTGATTAAATACTTCTTGCTCGTTATTCTCTCTATCTACAAGCTTAGTAAGTTTTATATGTTGTTGAGTTTGCCAATCTGACTTTTTAGAAACTAAATCCATAATAAAGACTTGAAAGTTATATGTCAATTGACTATCACCTGTTGTAACTGATGTAGGGTTTATATGCATTATTGGAAACTTCTCCATCTTCTCAAGATTAAGGTCGTAAATGTCTCCAACTGAAGTTGTGCTTATCTGAGCGTGATACTCACCAAGTCTTAGCAAAGTGTTTACTACATTATTATAACTCTTATTGTTCACCATTTCTTTGTACTTTATTTTGTGAGTTTAAATCTGTTTCATAACTTAACCAAGTCAAGCACTCTAACAGTCCTAAATTCGTTATTCTTTCTAAGTTTACTATTTCTCCATTTGTTAATCTATACATCACACCAAACCAACCCCACTTCTCTGCAAAGCTTTCTGTAGCTATTGCGTCTTCGTTTCCTTCAGCCGCTCCATCAAATACAATGGCAAAATCTCTGACAACTCTTTCCCTAAAGTGTAAAAAAAAACCAATGCACTTTGCACTTGTTCTGCTGACATCTTTTTCATTTCTTCCGTCCTAAGCCGTATATTTCCATCATAAGCGTCAATAATATAAACGTCATTCTTCTTTTCTTTTATCGGTCTATACAATACAGCCATTAATTCAGGTAAATGCTTTTCAATACCACCTTTAATAAATGTCTCGATATCGGCATATTCTCCGAGAGTAATTGAGTCCAAATCAGGATGAAAGCCGTACTCTACTCCTTCTATTTCAATTATCCTTTTTAGCTTTGTATCTTGCTCTTGTTGTAGCTCTGCTATCCTACTCATTATTGTTGCTACATCTGATAAAGCTAATTCCTTTACTAACTGCTTAGGAATATTAGATAACGCTGCTATTGTTTCTGTTGCTTCTTCTGTTTTAGTTCCTGTTTCAAAATCAATAAGTTGCAACCACTTCTCAAGAGTTACATCTTCCCAACTGTTAATCAATTTGAACTCTTTTACCTTACCCTTCTTTTTGACTTTTACTTTCATCTGTTATATAATAGAAATTTGTTGTTTTTAGTTTACTGCACGTAATACTTCCCTGCATTAGGGTTGTCTAGGTGATAAATAACATTATACCTCACACCGTCTATTGCGTGGTTGTAGTTATCTACATAAAGCTTTGAGCCTTTATCAGCGTATATATAATTGTTTAGCTCTTTAGCTATGTTCGTACTTTCAGGAGTTATGATAAGTTCATAGTCTTGCATACGAGTTATCCCGCTTTCAATAGTTCCTTTTTTTACAGGTTTGATGTTTACTCCTAAATGTCTAAGGTCTGCTATTAGTCTTGGCTCTGCACTATCAGCTATGATAAGTTTATTGTCTACTTTGTCTAATATGATTTGTGCCAACTCATTTGACTTCAAACCATTCTTATAGATATGTTCTTTTAAATATATCTTACGCTTTCTTTTATCAATAGCTACTTCAGTAAGACTATCAGGGTCCACTGAGAAACCAAAGTCCATTCCACAAGAAGTCTGTAAGCCATCAGGATTAAATTCTCCTATACTCCAATTTTCAAAGACTACTCCTTCAGCTTTGTCTAACCAACCCCCTAAGATTTTATGCTGATACTTTTTAAAGTTTCTATGCTTTATGCTCTTAATACGCTCTAGGAAGCTCTGTGAGAGGTTTTCTTTGTTGTCTCGGTAGTTGGTGTGTATATAGCATACATTGTCCTTAAAGCCGTTAAAACCACCTTCTATGCCTTTGTCTTCAAAGAACCTTTTATATATCCAATGTTCTTTAGTAACAGGATTGAGTATAAGTATAACTCTATTGTGTATTCCTTTTTCCCTAATACTTAAATCAATAGTATCAAAAATATTCTCATCTACAAGCTCTTCAGCTTCATCTAATACCCAAGTTGAAATTCCCTGCAAAGACTTAAGACTTGCTGTTTGGTTACCTGCTGAAGTTCTAATTCCTCTAAATAATATATCTGAGTTATTCTTTGTATTGACAACTTCTTTTTTATTAATACTAAACACTTCATCAAAACCTAGCAGCCCTATCTTTTCTAAAAACTCAGGAATAATTGACAAGTGAGCTGACGTCATTGTAAAACGAGTAAAGAGTATTCTTATCCCTTTAGTCATAGTTAGTAAGGTAAGAAAAACTGTTACAGCAAAAGACTTTCCTGAACCTCTACCGCCTGTTATTATAAAGTATCTAGCATCAGAAGAAAATAATGGATTGTATTTCTTATTCAGTTTCAGTTTCAACAAATGTTATTACAGGCATATTGATAACCTTATCACCTGAAGTTATATCTAACTCGGACTTCTCTACATAACCCCTACGCTTTCCTTTTGTCTTTAAGAAAAAGATTGTTGCTGATGTTGAGCCGTCACCTATCTGTTTATGTAATTGGCTTTCTCCAAAATCTAGTGCAATGTTTTCAATATCCTGAACTTGTTTAGCAAATTCCTCGTCTTCGTTTAGCCATTTATAGTATGTTGAACGTGGAACATCTGCTGATTTACAGGCAACTGTTACCACTCCTAAGCTCTTTTCCAAAGCTTTCAAAATGCTTTCCTTTTTTATGTGTCTACTTTCGTCCATATTATATTCCTTTAAATGCTTTTAATGGGTAGAATATTAAGCTGTTTCTATACCCCCCTTCTGCTATTGGTTTTATTGGTGTTACTCCGTGTACGTTCTTCCAAGCAGGGTAAACTAACATTGAGTTGTCAGCCTGTTCAAAGGTTACATTATAGTCAGGTACATTTAAGCATCCACCATTAGCATTATTTCTTTTAGTGAGTATTATGTTTACTGTTCCTACTATGTTTCCTGTATCTCTATGAAAAGCTGCTGCTATGTTAAAGTTAGATATACTACTTGTGTACATATTACCGAACTTCCATTCTTTTTTTACATCTTCAAATAGTTCAATTTGCCTTTCATATATATGAGGTGTAAGTTTCTTTACTATTAGCTCTGCTTCTAAACAAGCACCCCACATAGCCTTAATAAATGTTTGAGCTTTTGGCTCTCTATGTACAGGAGTGATACTTGGGTATGGCATTCTCATGTGAGGTTTAGGAGCCCTACTTCCCAAAATAGTACTGAACTGAGTTACTAAATTCTTACCCTCTCTTTGTCTTTTTAATTTATCTTGCTTATTCCCCTGAGGTCCTCTACTCATTTCTGCTTTTGGTACATTATCACTTCTAAATTCTTTGTTCGCAATAGCAATAAATGCAGTTAATTTTTTACTGTACTTTGTTACATCTTTAATATAAAAACCAATTATCTCCCCATCAAGTTCTAATAAGCAGTCTTCTTTAATGTTTGGCTCATAGTATGGGCAGTCTTTACCTATCTTAATATTGTGTTCTACTTGTTTGAGTTTTATTGTTTTCATTTTGCTCTTGGGTTTAGTTTAATTTCTGTATGACTGCTTTTCTTTTTAGTGTTTAATGAACAGTATTGAGGATATTTATTTATAAGCGTTAAAGCACTTGCAGTAACCCTATCTTCTGTTCTAGTAATTTGCATACCCCCATCCTCATCATAGTAATTAGTTTTTGGAGCTATCATATTTAATCTGACTACTTTTTTATACTTATCAAAATACAATATAGTCCTTTCAAAATCTTCTTTATCCTCTAAGGTAACAGACAAAGTTCTGTCCTGTGTAATTATTTGACCATAGAAACAACCCACTATGTATTTTAGATTTGTGCTTATTTTACCATTCATATAAAAACCATTATTGACAGCACATATTCCAAATAAAGCCGTATTATGTTTTACACATTCATTGAACCCTATCTTGTATAATGACAATAAGTCTGTAAATAATTTAGTTTTATTTCCTGACTTTATGTAAAGACCTTCAATGTCATCATCAAAGAATAAAACCTTTTCACCTGCTTCATAATAAAAGTCCATAAAATTTCTTTGACCTTTTAAAGTTTCTTTTCCTATTACAATTTTTAATCCTTTATTGACTGATTTTTTATAGTCTTTGTATTCTTCTTCATTTGCTACAAAAATTGTTATACATTTCAAATCTATTTTACAATCTTGTAACAAATACTTTAATGTCTTTTTACATAGTGTTTCAACTCTTTTGTATGAGGGTATAGCTATTTTCATTTATCGTTTCTAAAAGCATTTAAAACAATTAACCCTACATTCTTCCCTTCCTTTCTTGCTGTGTTTATCAGTAATACAGCTTCGTCATAATGTTCAGGTTCAAACTCAATTTGTATTGCTCTCTTTACTCCTGCTTCTTTATCTTGTAATGTTGAGCCTAAATCTAAATCTTCTAATACAGAATAGTCTACAGCTTCTTCAGGTTGCCAAACATCCATACCCCATTCACCAAGCTTTGCGTTATCCCATTCGTTTCCTAGAATATCCCAATCCCATTCACCGAACCCTACATTATCCTTTACGATAAATTCTTCTTTCTGTTCTTCTGTCAAGCCCTTAGCTATTTTAACAGGAACTTCTTTTAGCCCTGCTGCAACACAAGCTTTGTATCTCATATTGCCACCTAAGATGACATTGTTCTCGTCAAGTATTATTGGTCTTAGGTCTAGCATTTCAGGAAAGTCCTTAATTGACTTTACAAGTTTTTTAAATTTAGCTTCCTTGATTATTCTAGGATTGTTTTCGTTTGCTTTTAATTCGTTGATTTTTAGTTTCATAGTATATAATAGAATTTTTGTTAATTTATTTAGTAGTCTTCATTTACTCCTCTTGTGCCTATAAGTTTTTCTTTTGCTCCTGCCCATAGTTTATCCCTTTGTTTACTTAAACTAGGTTCTGTTCTTTTAAGAGTAGGCATTCCGTCAGTTGGTTTGCTATCCATATATTTACCACATTCACAGAGTGCTTCCTTAGTTACCCAATTCCCATCTCTTAGAACTATTGTAGCTTTTCCTATTTCCATTGTCTTACCACATTCGCAACTATATAGTGTCATTGTGTATTCTTTCTAATTCAAAGTGTAGGTGGTTTATTGCTTTTCTAATATCTTCAACTCCTCCGTCATTATGTTTGTTCTTACTTCTCAAAAGGTAAGTTACTGCTGTTCCGATATTGTAAGTCAAATCAAAGTTGCTTACTACATCTTTAGCCATATATCCGTTCTTTCCTTTATAATATTCAGGTATTTTATTATCTTTCATTTATTCTATCGTTTTCTAGTCCTCCTGTTAATGTTTCTACTTTATCAATTCTGTAGGTTATCTTGTTGTTTCTTTTGGCTCTTATCTTGCTTTCTATTATACTCATTACCGTAAGTACAAAAATTACAAATAAAAGAAAACAACCTATAAGTTTTAATGTCATCATTTTTTAAGTTTTATAAGTTATTGTTTAGCCCTTAGCATATTCATTATATAGTTTTTTTATTCCGTCAAAGCAAGTTGAAATACAAGAGCCACAATTCGTTCTGACATTGTAGTTAGTATTGTATATTGTATTATAAGTTTCAATCATTCTCTTTTTAGCTGCTTGGTCTTTTGCTCTTCCTGTTTTCAAGTCTTTCCACATATCTAATATTTCATCTACTATTTCCTGAG
>Ga0187219_1000823_pt1 | contig 15075 bp, 22 predicted proteins | sample 13SPOviralmetaG_FD_130162 | JGI IMG/M metagenome (GOLD analysis project Ga0187219, IMG submission 130162) | Marine viral communities from the oligotrophic San Pedro Time Series (SPOT) site, San Pedro Channel, CA, USA - 13 SPOT_SRF_2010-07-21... | ecosystem: Environmental > Aquatic > Marine >... | reverse complement strand
TCCATGTGTTCCATCTGAAGTAGTAGAGAACCTAAATGGGTGACCACTATTACTAGCGTCTGATTGGTCAAACGTATAAGTATAACCTTCAATCAGCGTCAACGTAGGTTGCGCGGAACCATCCATGTTATACTTGTTACCAGAACCTGCATCAGCCACTGTAACTGCAATGGTTCTACCCGACTGCACTGTAGCTCTGACTCTGTATCCTGTAATTGTTGCAGGAATCCCCGCATACGTCGGAGCGGTAAAAGACACCACTGATTCAGTATTGCCGTTTGTAGCTGAAACAGATGTCGGAGCGCCGGGGACTTTATAAAACCCCAAGTCGTTGTATAGAATTTGATTTTGTGACCATTTTCCTGAGAAATTAGGCATTAGACATCTCCTGTATTAGTTGAAGGAAACGACCTAGTGTCACCGGGCCAAATGATGCGAACAGCTCCAACTGCACCGGGCTGGTAACCCCCAGAAGTGCCGCCTCCATAAACTCCACCAGTAGCTGTAGAGAAATTATACCCGCCATCAGTACCACCAGAACCGCCATGACCGATCATAGCAGAATTTCCGTCCGAAGGATTTCCACCATAAGAGCCGCCAGCACCGCTTGATCCTTCTCCAAGAATACCAACGCCACCGCCGCCGCCGCCTACAGATGCACCGCGACCTGATTGGGAGTCTTTACCACCGCCGCCACCGCCGCCACCGCCACCAGCGCCGTTTTGACCCGTACCGCTACCAGCAACGCCACCATTACCGCCATTGCCTGAGTAGCCTCCTGCGCCGCCGCCGCCTGCAGTATCATAAGGGGCACTAGAATTAGAAGAAACACCATTACCGCCAGAACCACCATTACCGCCTCCATCGCCTGTGTAATTCCCGCCAGAACCACCAGAACCTGTACCGTCTGTAGCAGAGACCCCACCCGCGCCGCCGCCTTTGACCGTGCTTGTAGAGACAAAATAAGAATCACCCCCCGGTGTACCAGCACTTGAGGCAGCGCCGCCTGCTCCAACAACAACAGAGTAAGAATTTCCGGCAGTGACAGAATAATTATTCTTATAACCTAAACCACCACCACCACCAGCAGCGCCATAACTTACACCCCCAGAACCTGCTCCAACAGCAACGACAGAAACAGAAGGTACTCCAGCCGGGGCGACCCAAGAGTATGTTCCCGCGGTAGTGTACGCCTGTTGACCTGATGGGGGAACTATAGTCTGAGTAATCGTATTACTTGGTGCACTAGGCCCAAAAGAATTTGATGCAGCAACCGCAAACGAATATGCTACACCTTCAGTCAAGCCTGATATTGTGATTGGAGATGCAGTTCCTGTTGCTGAGACTGTAGCGCCCGTAGAAGTGTTAGTGGCAAGAGCAATATAACTCGTAATAGCTCCTCCACCCACGTCAGAAGGAGCAGTAAAAGCAAGTGCGGCACTGGGATTATCACCCGCAGAATTTAACGTAGGGGGGCTAGGTACTTGGATCGGGTCATAGCCCGGGCGAATATAACCACCAATTCTGTCACTCATGTTATTAACCCTTTAAGAGATTAACTCATAGCTCACACTAAAAGTCAGTCCGTTTGCCGTGCCACACGTTACCGCGATAGAATTGCCTTCTTCTAGGTATATCGCTGTAGACTTATCAACAACGACCAAACTTGCGTCTGCGGGAACAGAAATAGTGGAAGCAATCGGATATGCCGTACCGCCAGAAGGTGCAGAGCCTTGAGCTACTGCTCCGTTTGTATAGAGGTCAACACTACAGTTAACCGCCGCAGAGCCGTTCTTGTTCGCGGCAACAACTTGATTGATTTTCATCACTGTGCCACTGCTTGCCGCATTCGGCAAAAGAACGACGGAACTTGTTCCCGTAGGACTTAGGAATGTGGTTTTGCCGTAAATAGTCGATACGGCTACGATATTAGGATTGGCCATGTTTTTTCTCCTTTAGAATCGACGGTTTAACCGAAGACCATTGCCATTGCGATTGCTTTCCCCGTCGAAATCCCAGCAGACCCAAACGAAACAGTTCCACTACCATTAGTGACTAAGGCTTGGCCGCTTGTGCCATCCGATGTCGGCAGTGTAAGCGCAGTTACAAAAGCCTGTAAGTTAGCGTCATACGCTAAGACATCTGATCCAACTGCCACACCTAGATTTGTGCGGGAAGTACCTGCGTTCGCTACATCTGATAAGTTGTTAGCAGCAGCTAATGAACCGCCAACTTGTCCATCTACGTACGCTTTAATGGATTGTTGTGTAGCCAGTCCCGCAGGGTCATTAGAGGACATATTATCCTCGTCTAAAACCGATGTGACCGACACTGTACTGTTGATCGTTAGGCTTGTGTTCGCTGCGAGGGTAGTGACAGTCGCTGCTGCGGGAGTTGTGGCACCTATAACCACACCGTCTGCGGTGCCGCCGTTTATGTCCGCCGTGGTAAGGACCGCTGAAGGAACCGTTACGACCCCTGTGCTGTTTGCAATCGTAGCCGCCGTAGTGCCGTCGTTAGCTGATATGGACCCGGTTTCGATGTCCGTAGCGTTGACTGTGTCGTCTTTGAGCAACACGCTGTCAATCGTAACACCGGAACCTGCGGTAGTCTCATCAATAGTATTTGTTGTTATCTTCTGCCCGTTAGCGACGACAATGTTATTACTGCCGGATGTATTGCCGTTAGCTAGAATCTCAGCAAGTGTATCCGCTGTACCAATCTGTGCGTCTACGTAAGCCTTGATGGATTGCTGTGTGGCCAAGGAAGTAGGGCTGTTAGAAGCCATGTTGTCTTCATCAAGGACCGCAGTAACTACTGTGCTAGTACCCAACTGCAAAGAAGTCGTATGCGTTAAAGCCTCTACGACGTTTGTGCCATCACAAAACAAGAACGTGGTGCGTCCGTTAGGGATAAGAACACCAGACCCCGCAGCGGTCTTTACTGTAATGTTTTGCCCAGTCGCGTTTTTTACGATGTAAATTTTAGAAGCTGTGGGGCAAATAATTGTACCCGCGCCACTTAAATCCGTAGTTGTGTCGGTAAGCTCAAGCATAGCGCAGCGGGCTTCAGAAGACGTGCCGTTCGCTGTAGTCAGCGTATGTGAGTTTGCGGACCATGTATCTATAACCGCGCGGCCAGCAACGGCCTGTTCTACCATTGACGTGATGTTGTCATTTACGACATCACCCCATGTACCACTGAGTTCGCCTTGAACTGGCAGGGCAAGTTTAAGTATCGGTGAATATTGTGTTGTCATATTTCAGTCCTCATGCGGCTATGTCTTGCCAGTTTGGATTTTGCGTTTCAGATACACCGTCCCACGAAGGAGATTGTGCACTGGCGATAGATGCCCAATTAGGTGTTTGGTCATCATCAACTTCGCTCCATACGTTGGCGAAACCGATAATTCCCGTAGCTGCAAGCCCTATAACAGGTATACCTGTGTTAGCCGATGCGGCTACGTTACCAAGTTTTGCGTTCCCTTGCAATCCCGTAACTGATACAACAATTCCGAGAGCTATAAACGTGTCTCCCACGTCACCTTCGGCTTCCACACCTGTTGGAGAGACTGTTACACCCAGCGCCAGAGATACGTCACCTATAACGCCGTCAGCTTCTACTCCTGTAGCCGCTACATTGGCTTCGGCGTCTACTGTAAGATTACCTACAACACCCGCAGCTTCTACTCCCGCGGGTAGGCCCGTCGCAGATGCGCGTACATCTATTCGTAACGGCGCGCCCCAAGAGTCCTGCCCCCAAGAACCAGCGCCCCAAGGCTCAGAGTCCCCAAGAGCGGCTACAGCTTCAACGCCTGTAACTACTAGATTTGATACTGCGGCTACTACAACATTGCCAACTGTAGCGCCCCCTGCGACCCCAGCAACCGGGTGAATAGCTTCACCGTCTACAAGAGCTGTACCAATACCCCCGGCGCACTCGACTCCTTGCGGCAAGCAGAACGCTGCAGCGTTTACGGCTACTCTTAGAGGAGTTCCCCAAGAGCCTTGCCCCCAAGAGCCTGCGCTCCAAGGCTGATCTTTACCAATAGCGCCTTCTGCCTCAACACCTGTGACGAGAACAACAAACTGGTCCTCCCCCCAAGCAGTCTGGCCCCAACTACCTCCACTCCAGCCGGAATACAGCGTAGCAGTAGGGTTCCCTGCCCAAGAATTTTGGCTCCAAGCGTCAGCGCCCCAAGGTCTATCGGTATTGGACATATACTACCTTATGGAGTAGCGATGCGTACGATGGCGTTGGTAGCATCGGATGCTGGGAATTGAACAGTAAAGTCGCCTGTAGTAGAAGTTTTATCCCCCCCGAAATCCAACACTGCGACCGCCGGGTTGCTTCCGCCAACCTTATAAATCAATGCGCCCCGTGCTGTAATTGTAGCATCTGACCACGTGGTATCTGCAAAATCCAGAAACGCTGTTGTGCCTGAAGAAGTTGGAGCTGCAGATATTACAAGGGTATTACCCCCTGCAACGTAGTTAGTTCCCGTCACTTCGTTTGTTGTTGCATACGCTGTTGTAGCCGCGCTCAACGTAGCAGAGCTAGTATACAGTGCGATCTTAAAGGTTTGTGACGTGTCGCCACTAAAATCCATCTCGCCGTTCAAAAGAGCGACTTTGAAGGATGTACACATTGCTTGAGTAATTGCCATTTTGGCCTCCTTAACTTACTGGGATTCGGAACTGGCCCGAACGATATGCGTCTTCACGTAGTTTGCCGTCTCCGAGACTCTTTAACAGCGTTATTGATTGCAAATACATCTTTTCGTACATAGCAACAATATCTGGTTCGCCCTTCATAAAGCGAATAGCTTCAATCAATGCGCCATTAAGTAGAGCAGAATCAAACTCTTCTCCAAGCCACGTAGTGCCTGCAGTTACGATTGACTGCGGATAATACCCATAATGAAGCTCCGAGGTGTACCCTGCGTCAGGGGTAGGCCCAACGATAAACGTGTTGTCGTCAAAGTACGCGTAATGCTTGGGTAAGCCTGTATCCGTTGGCTTTGGATACGCTTCCCGCATAAAGTTAACGTCTTTATTCAACAGAAAGTGGTAGACCCCAGAGGCGTCAACGACTGCTAACGAGTAGGACCACAGGAAGTCAGAAGGCGTAGACAGATACTTGTTCGCTGCTGTAAGCGTACCTGTCACGTTTTTACGCAGTGCAGGTATCTGCACCGTGTTATATATTTTCTGTTCAGCCTGCTGCGTAAACATAGCGAGCTGGTCATCTGTGAAAGAGTTCTCACAGATGTCTTCGATGTTAGTTTTCAGCTCGGTATAGTTCATAGCTTACCCCATTGGTCCCCGTGCGTACAAACCCTTGGTAGCTGCGCCTGTACCGCGTACCTTGATTTTACCGCCTTTTTTGTAGGCTGTTTGCATAGCCTGACCTGTTTTCTTTGCTTCTTTCGCAGCGGCTTTTTTACCTGCTGCATCATATCCAAATGTTTTATTTCCTACTTTGGGCATTACGCACCTCCTATGATGTAGTTACGGTAACTTGGCCGACCTGACCAGTTCCTACTAATGTGTTAGGCGCAAGCCCAAAAGGGTCTCTACCGCCACCTACGGGATTCCAACCCCATTGAATACCCCGAGAACTGGTATCCCCTGAAGGACCAAGGCTTTGATCCACGCGTGGGGAACGAACAGCCTGCGGGTCATTGACAGGAAACTCTCCCAAACGCAGTTGTGGTTGATCGGGATTCCAACATTCGGGGCAAGCCTTTACATTTGTATCTCTGCCCTTAACAAAAAGGTTGCGTAGTTCCCGTAACTTATACTGAAACCCACACACATCGCAGAGCGCAATGACTTTTTGAGAAGATGCGTACTTGTTGCTCATCAGCGAATCCTAGCTATTCTAGGAATAAGTTCGTATGAAGTTTTTTCTCTGTCTTCCCCTGCAGCCAGTTCGTACTGTTCGTCGTATACTGATTTAAGCATAGGAACACGATCAACTAACTCAGGCACTTTCATGGCAATATAGTACGCCAGTCCAGCTACAAGGCAGGGAAAAAACCGGAAATTCATGTCAGCAGTCTGTACGCCAGACCCAGCGTCTTCAACACGGCGCATACGCCAATAATACAACACGTAGTCGTCGTTGTTTGGTACAGGCCACACATTTACATGCGGTGCATCTCTCAACCGTTCTACATACAACTGGATAGGGCGACCTTGTGATAACTTGTTAGGTATAGCCGCGTACGTACTTACGCTGATTCGATTTATAGTAAGATCAGATTGTGTGCTCGCGTTGCCACTATTGGTACGTATTTGGTGTTCCAACACATCAATAGTATCGGCTGGTAGGGCATACCTAGAAGTACCTTTTGTTAGGGTAATGGTGCCAGAATCAATAGTCCACATGTTAATGCCGCGGTTCTGCCACTCGATTGTCATCAAGTTCATGGACCGTCTCGCAGTGCGGAGATCATACCCAGACCGCATCTCACGGCCCGCACGTTCCCATGCTTCTTCCGCGATCTCCGTGAAGTCCATATTAAACGCTGTGGTGCCTGATGTTGTCATTTCTTAGTCTTCCGTTTTGCAGGGGAGACCCGCCGTGGCTTACCTGCAGGTTGTCCAAGCCGTTTTTTCTCGGTGATCTTCTTGCGTTTTTCAGACGCTGTCATCTCGCCGCTTGTCTTAGGCGTTTTACTGGACACTTTCTTTGTTGGTCTACAGTAGGGTGTGCCCCGCTTTTCGCCTTCCTTACGTCCGCAAGCCTTACCAGTACGCACATCTTTCCAGTCCTCTTTGAACCAGCGTTTGAGTGCCGCGCCTTTTGCTGTCTTGCGAACCGCCATTACTTACCCGCCTTCTTCTTCCTACACTTTGCAATCGCCCCACTCGCGTACGCACTCGGGAAAACCTTGTAGGAAGATTTTACTTTTCGATAACACGCGTCCTTGACTGTGCCGCCCTTCTTGTAACCTTTGCTACAGGAAGAACAGCCACAGCTCTCAGATTTGTAATACCTACGCATCAGCGCATCTTACAAACTTTGCCGCCACGAGCCATGCCGTAGCCGCGAACTTTGCCGCCAGATTTCATCTTCTTAACCTTGCCGCCTTTTTTCATAGCGCCTTTGCCGTCAGCAGCGTAGAACGGAACTTTTTTGCCGTCCTTTTCAACCATCTTCAACGCTCCGCCAGACTTCATCATAGGCATTGCTTCATCTGCGCGTCGTTTTGCGGCTCGGTTACCACGCTCAATCGCGCCTGCTTCTTCAGGAGTAACCATGGTCTTAGGGCGTGCTTTAGGCCGCATAGACGACATAGGGGCGCTAGTGGCCGCTTTCTTTTTCTTCATCATGCCCTCGGGGCGTGCTCTAGGTCTCATCATAGTCCTATTCCCTTGTAGTTGTGTTTTCATTTGTGCGCGCCCTATAGCCAACTAACAATTCCACTTCCGTAAACTCTTATTTATACGACTATCAGGATCGTTGGCGGTCTTTGAGCTTGTGTTACGCTTCTTCATGCCCTTCATACGAGCGCAGAAGGACTTCCGCCGATTGGCAGCTTTAGAACCTTTTTTAAGTTTGCTGGGTTTGGTAGTTACCGCAGTTTTGAGCTTACTGCCGGGATTAGCTTTCCGATAGCTTGCGACGCCTTTGGCATTGAGACCACCGGACTCACTTTTACCCTCTTTGCGGGTCCATGCAGGAGACTTCTTAACAGAGCCGCCTGATTTGTAATAACTCCGCATACCGCACCTCTAGCTGTAGAATACCGTCATGGCGGTGATATTAGTCATAGCCGTGATAAGTACGTCATCCTGACACCGTATGCCATAATCTGGTATGTTAACGGAATGAGAATCTGAAGCTAGAAAATCAAGGTCGAGCACAGTGCGTCCACCGGAACCATCAGTGACGGTAAGTCGAGCTGCGCCTGCTCCGGTCAACACCTGAACTTGGCGAATCCGTGCGGGACCAACACCTAAAGAAGCCGCGGCAGTGATTCGTTTCGACTGTATGTCTGAATTAGGCATACGCTATTCCTTCTTTTTTGAAGGACGGCCACTCTTCTTAGCAGGTTTTGTTTTCCACGCCTCATTCACGTCAGGTGTAGAAGGGTCGTCTGCTCTAAGCGTACCATCATCGTTTCGGGCGCGAACAGGGGTTGTTTTGATGGGAGAACCATCAGGATATAACCCACGCGCTGCAAGCTCTTCTTTAGAAGCTGGTTTGAATCTACTCATAACCTAACTCCTTATGATGCTGCGATTGTGGCACCTGTGTCAGAACGCTTCCAGTTTGTTCCGTCAGAGAAAGCCAAAATTGCGGAACCTGCGGCACCGTTTGAAACGTACACAATTGTACCTGCGCCCGCTGTAGCAGCGGAAGGTGCATTAGCAACTGTGTATGTTGGAACGATAATGTCGCCGATAAAACCAGCGGTTGAGGTCACTGGACCTGAAAATGTAGTATTCGCCATGAATATGTCCTCACATGCGAGTTAAGTGAATCTGTCTGCATGTCGTCAGTCGGGCCTGTCAGATTCACGGGGTGTTCCCGATTGCTAACAAGATACCACTACGTAACGTGATATGTCAACAAAAAGAAAGGGGCCACCGAAGTAGCCCCTCCTCAATACAGTGTCTTCCAGCTTATGCGCCGGGAGAACCGAAGATACCCAGTGGGTCAGATACACCGAAGCTGTAACGCTCACGAGCTTTGTAGCGGCTGTTGCCAGTATCAAAGTCAGCGTCCATCGAAGTAGCCATTGGGCTACGTGTGAAGTGCTTCAAGCCGTTTGGAACGTCAGTCATCAAGAACCATGCGTTGGTGTCTGTCAGATAGTGGTTCACTGTGTAGCCTTCAGGGATTGACCCGTTGTTACGCAGTGCGTTCAAGTCATTGTCGGCTGTGCCTACACGACCTTCGGTATCCAACAAGCGTGTTGCAACGAATTGCAATGCTGGCGGGATAACCAATTTGCGTGGTTTAGCAGCGATCAACAAGCTACGCTCGTCAGTCCAACCTGCAATCTGAATAACAGCCGCTTCCAAAGAAGTTTCGTTAAGATCAGCCGCAACTGTTGGGCGGTTCGAGTTGGTGCCACCAGAAACAAGTGGATGCGCTGTTGAACACAAGGAAGTGCCGTCACCGTATGTGGTGCCTGCAGCAAACGCGTTGTTCAAGATAGACGCAGCTTTAACTTGCTTGGTGTACGCCATCGCACGAGCAAGTGCTTTAGTATAACGAGACGACAAGGAGTCATACAAGTTATCCTCAATAGCTTCCTCAGTGATTGAGAAACCCATTGCCACTGTTTCGTGTGTATAGCGAGCGGACCATGCTTCTTGCGCATTGTCGTACTCGATTGCAGAGCCTTCGTCTTTGACTGGGGCTGCTGAGAAACCGGATAATTTGGTTTCTTCCTCAAACGAACGATCTGAGGACTCTGTTTCAAAAATTTCGGCGTGTTCTTCACCGTATTTTGCGTATTCCATTCCGAACAATGCGTTCAGGCCGGGGAGCAGCTCTTTAAGTAGCTGGGCGCGTGAAATAGCCATGATTTATTCTCCTTATACGCCAGTTGCGTTCTGATACTGGTGCATTCCCCAGTTGAACTTAACAACCAGCTCGACATACGTGTCTGCGGCGGTTGCTGTCTCGGCCACTACGTCTATGACGCGGATTGGCAGAGTGTTCGTAGTGGCTGCTGAAGTCGAAAGTACAGCGACCTTCGAGTTCCCAGTTGCGGTGGAACCTGCGTTCTGAACGAGCGACACGTTGTTACCTACAACAGTACGGCCTACGCCAGCGATTACGGTTGTGCCAGACACAACAGCAACTTTATAAAGCTGGTCAGGATCGTCTGCTACATAAGCAACGATGTCATCCGCTGCAGTATTTGCAGGGAAATATTGGCTATACAATTCATAACCCAAGTTAGGGTCAGTGTATTTGCAGCCCAAGAATACACCGACTGGTGTAGCTGTGGCTGTGCCTTCATCTTTTTCAAGTGTGCCATCGGCGATTAACTTCACAAGGTCTCCGTTGAGAAGATTTGTGTCGTAGCCTGAAGCAATAGGGATTTGACGAGTTGCCCCGGCAAAGACCTGTCCGCCGACCAAATTGATCGGTTTCAGCCCATAGGGGGCGTCAACGGTAGGATAAGCCATTTTAAGCTCCTAAGATTAAGTTCCTTTACCGAAAGTGACCTTCGTTTTCCGTTCATTGAACAGGGGCATACGAGGATCATTTTCTCTCATAAGGTTGTTATCGACGGAGTGCATCTGAGACTTTGCTTGAGCCGAATAATATTCGTTTCGCTCTTCAACCAACTCCTTTGGAGCCTTACAGAGCATCAAACCACCAATAACTACGTTGTCCTTAAAGCGCTCTTGCTCAATGGCAACCATTGTAATTTCTGGATGATCTGTTGCCTTTACAGGCTCCCAACCTTCTCTAAGTTTTGAAGAAACATTGGTGGCGTCTACTTGGCCCTGCGTGCTGACGCGGACCCAGTGATAGTCGTATCCAGCCTCGGGCGTCGGAGATGGAAGCACCTCGGGACGAGTCCAAGACTTTTTGCGAACTGTACGTTCACGAGTTTCGAGTTCACGATTAATGCGATTCTCAGCCATTTTGTTTCCTCATATCTATTGCAACCTGTTTGGCGTATTGTTCGGGTGTCAACCCTAACCGTTTGGCAATCTGGACCTGTGTACGTGTCAACGTCACTTTCTTGGGCGCTGTGCTCCGCGTTGCGGGGGCAACCACTTGGGCCTTTTTACGCTTCGGTTCGGCATCCTCGAAGTTATCGGGGAAGACCTGACGCATACGAGAGTCAATCGTCTCGTAGTATTCATCACTTTGCGGGCTTACGCCCTGTTTGACAAGTTTGTTGTGCAACCCCAGCGCCAAACTTGTCATTTCATCGTCGTTGCCAAACCATGAATTAGTCTGTTGCCAATTCGCGGCCCGTTCATCGACTTGTACTGCCGGAGCGGTCTGTTCTACCTGCGTTTGTACAGGGGTTTCTGTCTCCTGTAAAGCGGGTAATTTGAAGTTTGCTAACCTTTCGGACTTAATCTTAGCATTGGTTAGCTTTTCTTGTGCTTCGAGGACAGCCTCAGAGTCACCAGATTCGTACGCTTCTTTGTACGCACGCTTGGCTCCCTCAGTCTCAATTGCGGCATTCTTCTTAGCCTGCTCAAGTAACGCTGTCTGGTTCTTATTGACGTTGCCCTTTAGCTTTTTGTTTTCTTCCATAAGCTGCTGAGTAACGCGTTCAAGTTCTTGACGCTCTCGGAGAGCTTCTTCTTTAGCTCTACGCTCATCATGGTAGCCCTTGCTGAAATGCTGAATACGCTTGCGGACTTTGTCCGAGTAGTCTTCCAACTCTTCATCAGTGACATCAGTGGGCGGCTCTGACGCTTTACGGCCACGGTCAGCTTTCGGCGTATCGTCAACAACTTCAACTTCAAAGTCGTCGTCGCCAGTATCCACTTCACCTTCAGGTTCAGGAGTGTCATCTGCTCGAAAGTCATCCGCAGTTTTCTTACCGGAGATGTCGATCTCAACCGCGCTAGACTCCTCGACAGCCATTTTGTTGTCATCTTCATCATCGGGAAACTCAAACTCTACTTTTTGAAATGCCATATTTATGCCCTCTGAATGCCGCTAGGATCGGTTACAACGGCTTCTACTGAGTCATCGTTCATCAAACGATACTCTATACCGCCAATGGTGAAGCGTGTTCCTGAGTTCATACGGAACATCACGAAGTCACCCTCTTTACACCAAGCTCCATCAGGGAAGCGGTCTTTGTCCGCATACGCCCCGTCGCCCATATCAACCACCAAGCCAATGATAGACATGATATGATCTTGGGTTTTGGCTGTTTCAGTTTTTAGGATAGACGTTCCTGCTACGGTCTCTTCCGGTTGCGGTAGTGCAACAAGAATGCGGTAGCCCACGGGCCGTGGTAATTGTAGTTCTAGTTCAGCATCGCTGATTTTAACTGTTTCTTCAGTCATCATCGTTTTCCATATAGTTTCGCGCAAGGTCTTCAACATACGATTTGCTGGCTTCGAGACCCCGAATTAAGCCAACAACCTCCCTATAGTTCGCGTAATCTTTAGGCGACCCCGCGGATAGGAAACTCTGTGCAGACGAGATGTCCTCGCCGATTTTATCTTTCAGCACGTCAAAGACGGTTTTAGCCATGGTGTGTTATGACTCCTTCTTAGGTGTTTGGTTCTGTGCGTTCTGCATCATGCGAGCCAGCTCAAGGTCAACCTTGTTCTCCTCTACACGTTTAGCAGTCATGTCTCGTACACCTTGACGCTTGGCGTCAATCGCTAACTCAGCCTTGTCTACGTTGATCTGTTCTGACGCAATCTTAGCGTCGATCATCATCTTCTGGGTTTTGAGTTGTACTTCTGCTTGCTTGATCTGCGCATCAGCCTGATCGTTTGCGGCTTTACGCTGCTGTTCTGCTTGTTTGATCTGCAGCTCGGCCTGTTTCATCTGTATGATCGGGTCTTGCTGCTGCTGTTGTGCCTTCTGCTGCGCTGCCTGCTGTTGGTTTGCTTGCGTAAGTTGCTTGCCTGCGTCTGCTACTAGACGTGACAGTTGTACTTCCATATCCTCGTCCATCTCCTCGTTCGGAGCAGGTAGAGGTACACCCAACTTTTCTTCGATCTTCGTGCGGTACGCGAACCCAAGGTGTTCGGCGATATGTGCCTGTAGTGAGGCCATAATCTGTTTTGCCTGTGGGTTTTGTCCGATCATCTGCATCATCATCGGGTCTTGCATGAACGATGTATGTGTAGCGATATGCGCTTCGTGGTCTTGGTAGATAAACGCTTTCATCGGTTTGCCGACCAACGCATCCATGTTCTCGCTGATTGGGTCCGCAGGTTTCGCATCGTCCTTCGTAGGCACGAGCTTGTCCGCGTTCTTTACACCCAGCACCTCGATCATCTGACGGTGTAACTGAGGTAGGTCATAAATCTGTGGAGCCTGCGCTGACATCTGTAGGACGGTTTGATACTGAACCACCCGCTGTGCCATCGTAGAGTTGTTAGGGTCGCTCACAGGGATCACATCGACCATCAGGTAGTCTGCCCGCTTGGCGCTCACTTCGCCTCTGTGCGGGACGTACGCGTACTCTGCGGGGGCATACTCCGCCATAATAGCCTTGAGGAGCTTGAACTCCTGCTTCATAGCGTAGTGCACACGTGCTTGCACCGCGGCCATAGGTTTGAGCGTGCGTTCCAGCAGTGCCAGTGTTGTGCCCACAGGAGCGTTAGCGGACATGTCAGAGATGTCCATATCGCTAATAGCGCCCAATCTGCGACCTTCAGATGTAATCTGGTTCAATAGGGCTAGGAGCGTCTGTGAAGGCTCCTTATAGGGCAAAGGCATAATGTTGTCACGGATAGACCCTGACGGTACATCTACGTCCTTAAACTCACCCGGGTTGATCGGCTCGTCGTCCCCCTTGATACGTAGTCCACGGGACTTTAGCCCTCCCGGGAGGTTGGAGAGCGTACCAGCATCAACGAGCTGACGTATCAAGGAAGTTCCGGCACGGGCGTATCCACCGATAATATGGATCAATCCGAGGCCATAGAACCCGAATCCCGGCACATATACATAGTGAACGAAGTGCTGTCGCTTGAGAGTAAGAGGGTCACCCTCCTCGTAGTTCCTACGGATCGCCAGCACTTCGCCACTTCCACGCTCAATGGTGACAACATACGGGCGAGCAATCCCCTCGTCGTCATCAATACCGTCAATCAAGAGGTCAGCGTGTACTTCATAGATAGCGTATCGTTCGTCATTTGTTAAGGAATAGCCACCATCTTCGGCTTTTTTCTCTTCAATATCAGTATGATATGGCTCTGGCTCGCCAAGGTCTATATCTCTATAGAACCCTGCGGCTTGTAGCTTCTTCAATTCGTTCTTAGTCTTACGCATTACGTGCGTTACACGCTCTGCTGACTCAATATTTGACGCGCCGTAGGGCACAATCACGTCTTCTGCGGAGATATAAATAGCCGCTTGACGACCCAAATTAGGGTCAAAATACACCTTTTTGAACGCCGATCCAGCCAAACCAAGGCTGTACAGCATCCTTTCGTGCTCTGGGCGGTATTCAATCATATTCTCAGTGCGTTCGTAGTTCATGTCAGCCTTGACACGACCCGCGGCTTCTTCTTTTTCCTTGGTTTCTTCACCAAGAATCTTTGTTTTTACTGGGCCTGCGGCGGGAAACGTCTCAGTCATAGCTTCCGCTTGGAACCGGATGGCTGCTTCTGCTAGAACTGTCGAGTTAACTCCACATGCGCCTTCCCATGGGTCCATACGTTCTTCGTATTTGAAGCCCAGCACGTCTAAACCTTTTACGAATGTATCCGCCCAGTCTTTACGCCCGTCAATATCTGTCTCGACTTGGCCTACAAGCTCACCAGATAACTCATTTAAGTGTGCTTCATCAAGGACTTCAGCCAAGTTCATACCAAACTCGGTAAAATCCATCTCGTCACCGGGGATAATGGTGATCTCCATGCTACCGTCATCTAGTGTGACCGACTCTGGATCGACGATTTCGATCTCTAGGTCAGAGACATCCATCTCTTCCACACCGTCCAGCCCACCTTCGAGATCATCCTCAAAGCCTTGTGGTGCTGCATATAGTCCTTTTTCAATAGCCATAGCTAAATCCCCTAATAATATCCGCCCCGACGCTGTTTAAAGAACCGCTGTTCTTCAGGTTCATCGGTAGGCAAACGAATAAACCCTCCCTGTCGAAAGCGCATAAGGGCCATCACCGTAGAGTCTACGAGGTCATCATTACTCATAAATGGAAATCCTGCAATCTCTTCGACAACTTCTTCAGCCCACCGTGTCTGCGGCACCCACACAATTTCGGACGCTATTATGTCCGCTACAGAGTTGAGACGTGCCGTCTTGTCTCCCGACCCCCTGTGAGGGGTATACTCCGATACTGGCAAGCCCATACGCCGCATCTCTTGATACAAGGCTACACCAGAGCTTTTCTTCTCCACAATGAACGAATCTGGTTCC
>Ga0187219_1000818_pt1 | contig 15088 bp, 19 predicted proteins | sample 13SPOviralmetaG_FD_130162 | JGI IMG/M metagenome (GOLD analysis project Ga0187219, IMG submission 130162) | Marine viral communities from the oligotrophic San Pedro Time Series (SPOT) site, San Pedro Channel, CA, USA - 13 SPOT_SRF_2010-07-21... | ecosystem: Environmental > Aquatic > Marine >... | reverse complement strand
GCAGCTGCCTTAACTGATTTAGTTTTATCCATCGCAGTTAAACACATATCTTTTGATATAGGTTTAGCAGCTGGCATTTATTTATCTGTTTCTACTATTGTAAATGGTCCTTGTAGGTTTCTTCCTTCAGTTTTACTTGGAGTTATTTCAGTTTTAGTTTTATTTTCCATTTCTTCATATCTCTCAAATTGTTCCTGTGTCATTACTTCTAAATCAACCCAAGTATGATCACCCGTTCCTCTCATTACAGGTACTCCTCTTTTAGCTGATACTGTAGAACAATTAACACAAACATGATAACCTAATTCTCTTCGTTTTACAGGCATTGAGTTTCCACATTTTGGACATTCCATCATTTCTAATTTTTCCATTGTTTTTGTTTGATACATATATTAATCTTTAAATAACTTTAATTTTTTACACACATTGTATACTTGTAAAGGTGTTTTTGCTTTATACCTTTTACCAGTTTTTTTATCTTCTATATATTGATCTTCATCATTAAGTTTAGCTCCATTAACATACCAAAATATAACCTCGCCTACTTCTACATCATAATGTTCATATACCATATCTTCTATTACTTGAAAATATAAATCCTCATACATTATAAGATTTAAACCATATTCTGTGAATACCTTATCAGTACGTTCTTGTATTGAAACTAGCCTATTTAAAAGATGTATAAAAAATTTTTTATGTTTATTTTCTATTTTTTTAGGATTTGCCTCTATTTGAAGTTTTAAACCCCCAATAGTAATAGATTTCTTTGGTTTTTTATCTTTCATATTTTTTCAAGTTTAAAAATGCTACTCTTTCATTTATAGATTTATATTCTTCTCTTCTATCTATTAACATAATTTGGTTTTTAAAAGAAGTAATTCTATCGTAATAATTTTCACAAACTATTAAATTTTTTATTTTATATTGTTTAACCTTGGGATCATTTAAAAGGTGAGCTGCCCACATTAAATAAGTATCTTCCCACCCATAATGACTAAATTCTTGAGGTAATGAAATTTTTTTGAAAAAATCTTTTGAAAACACATTAAACCAACCCCCTGCAAATTTCATGTAAGGTTGACCAACAACAGTATTATTAGAAACTTCCTCTAAACTTAATTCTTCATTTCCAGAAAGTTTTGTATCTGAGTAGGGATTATGGGTTTCTTGATATCCCGTAGGTTTATGTAAAAATTGTTGATTTACTAAACAATCCCAAGTTGAATCCCAAATTCTAACTATTTCAGGAGAAATTACAAATTCAGTTATTCCAGTTACTTTTAATATGTCAATTGAATGGATAACATGGGGTAAAGCTAAAGGATCAAATATGATATCAGAATCAAGCCATATATAATAATCAGCATCAGATAATGAAGATGAAGTTCTTGCTGTGCTACAACCGTTAATTGTTCTAGAAGGAGTGAATTTTACTTCTTTAGCCCATTTTACTTTATCCCTTAAAGATAAAAAAGATTCTATACATTGTTTTGCCGAGATTTTACTATTTTTCCAGTCTATTATTTCACTTGATATTCCTAAAATTACATTAAATCTTATTTTAGTTTTTTGGTATTGATTTAAAAATTTTGATCCTTTATTTAGTCTATCTAAAAGATTGCTTAAATCATCTAATTCTGTAGGTAATATAAAAATAACAATTTCTATCATATTAAATTTTTTACTTTTTCCATTTTTCCAAAAATACTTAACTGATTTTGAGATATTATTGGTAAATTATCAGTTAATAATAATAATTGTTCTTTACTAATCATAAATTTATATTCATCTGAAATATAGACTTTTTGGTTGTTTTTAATTTTATTTTTTAAATAATTTAAGAAAGTATTTGGGTTATTGCCCCACACGATATTTCCTATTCTTATTATATTATAATTTTTAAAATTGTTTTTTATATAATCCTCCATATTTTTTTTATGTTGAAGATATTTACTCCCATTAAATTTTTCCTTATTATCAATTGATATTGAACTAAAATAAAAAATACATTTAGATTTATCTTGTTTAGATAATAACTCTAATTCTCTTTTAAATTCAGATTTTCTTATCTCTGAACTATTCGATACCCCTGATGCGAAAAATATAACATCTTTTCTATCATTTAATATCGATGCAATATCACCTCTACCTATAATCATAATTTTTTAATTTCATCTATATTTTTTAAATAATCTATAAGTTCATAGTCTGACCAATGGGTATAGGTTGGGTATAAATCTTTTCTTTCGTGGTACCAAGTTTGAACATGTTGAGGGTTTTGAATAACTTTATAACCCCCTCCCATTATTACTATTTGGGATATACAATCTGACCAACCTATTAGATGTGTGTGGGAAAGTAAAGTTTCATAGTTAGAATCTAGTAAAGGTTTTACTTTATCCCAACTAGATATCCACTTTTTTCTATCAATAATAAATCCTCCCCCAGCTCCATATCCTTTTCTACCAAAAATATTTAATGGAATATCTATATTACCTTCTATCTGTTCAACAAAATAAAGTAATGAATGGGGGATTAAATTTGTGTTATATTCAAAACCAGCTATCCCAAATTCTTGTTTTAAAATACTTAATGGTTTTAAAATAAAACTATCTTCTTCAAGAACAATTATAAAATTTGAATTACTTCTTAAACAGAAATTATATAAATTGTCTAACCACAATAAAGTACATTCTTTAGGCCAACACTTTCTTCCAATATTATGGTCTTGATGGTTTCCAGGATACCCTAACTTAAATGGGTTTTCTAAACAAGAAGCTGAGTATTGTTCTGCTAATTTTTTGTATTCTTCGAAATAACCTTCTTTATCTACTTGAATATGAATTTTTCCATCAGGATAAAATTCTTTAAATTTTCGCAAAGAATGAAAGGAAGCTTCCCAATTTTTATACCCCCACAAATATGCATCTAATATATTACTCATTTGAAATTATTTTAAATTCTGGTAGGAAAGCTATGAATTTGCCTTTATAAGAAGGCATAGACTTAATAATATAATCAAGAAAGTTATGTGCTAGTATTATCATATAATCAGGAGAAGATTCAGATAAAATATCCCGGGATAGTATAGGTATGCCAGTACCAGGCATATATTTGCCTTGTTTTAGATCAGTGTCATCTATTATATAATCTATTTCTTCATTTGTTAAGTTTAAAGTGTTTAAAAATATACAACCCTTAGCAGCAGCCCCAAAAGCAGCTATTTTTTTATTTTGAGATTTTAACTTTAATATTTCTTTTTTCCAAATTTGAGTTTGATTTAATATTTTTTCTCCCCATTTTTTGTAATATTTTAAATTATATTGTTTTTCTTTACTTAAATACTCAACAGTTTTATTAGATAATGGGAAATTTGAAGAAGATTTTGCTATATATAGCCTAAGAGTACCACCATGAATTGTTTGAGGTTCTATATCTACTATCTTAAGATTATGTTTATTTATTAACTTATTTAAGGGAGTAACTGAGTAATAGTACATATGTTCATGATAAATTTGATCAAATTGAAAGGTATCTAAGTCATGTATCCAATAAGGAAACTCTAATACCCACATCCCATTTTCTTCTAATAAGTTATAGATCCCTTCAGTAAATGAATTGATATCTAATAAATGTTGAAAAACATTAGTTGAAATAATTACTTTAGCCTTTGAATTTACTTTATTGCTAGTAGAAGAACTAAAAAACTCAGTAAGTACAGGAATGCCTTTACTTTTACATTCTTTAGATAAATTAATTGAAGGATCAATATTAAGATATTGATAATCTTTTGTTGATTCTGTTGAAAATGTTTTTAACAATGTGCCATCATTTCCACCTATGTCTACTATTAAATCCCCTTGATCTAAACTAACTTTATTTTTTATTTTTTCAAACATTTTTTTAGAATGTTTAATATAAGGTTTATTAACCCCAGTTTTAAACACATAATTATTAAACATTAATTTACTATTAATAGCATGGCTTAAAGTAGATAATTTGGAAGAGGGAAAATAATTAATCTTTAAAGGATATTTTTTACAATTTAAGGATTCATCTTTACTAAAACATAAATTATTTACTAAAGGAAAATTTCCTAAATCTAAATAAGTAGATAAATTTGAATCTTCAGTAATAGGGCATTTTTGTATAAGTGAGTAATCTTTCATTTAATTGTGTTTAAAAATTTATTTAGTTTAGATAAATCCATAGATGTATCTTTTGGTAATTCTGGGGGTAATGTTGTTGGGATTACTGTGTTATTTGTTTGTTTTGCTAGTTCAAATATAGTTTTTGATTCTGTTCCCACATTAAATATCCCTTTTGCATGATTAGATATTAGTTTAATTAAAAGTGATGCTATTTTTGGAGTGTAGTCAAAATTTCCTCTTCTATCAGTAAAAGCTTTCTTAAAAGGAAAAGGAGAGGGTTTATGGGTTGCTCTACAAATTAAATAACTATTGGATAATAACTCAATGATTGCATCACCTAAAACTTTAGTATAAGAATACCAATTTTCGGCATGTATAGGAACATCATTTTCAGTAGGGGTTTTTAATTTATTTCCTGCATAGGCATAATCAGTAGAAATATGAACTAATTTTATACTCCACTTATTACAAAAATCAATGAGATTCTTAACTCCCTGAACATTTGTTTCCCAATGTAGTTTTTTTTCACTTGAATAAGTATCTGTATGAGCCATACAATTAACTATAATGTCATATTTTGATGAAAACATTATTCCTTCAAAATTATTTAATAAATGAGCATCCCAGTTTTTACTTGATCTAAGATCAAAGTTATGTTTAGATCTACTAATAATAGGCCAGTTAGTTTGGTTGTGTATCTCTTTACCTAAAAGCCCATCGCCTAAAATTAATACTCTTTTATTCATTTTCTGAAAATATTTCTATACATAAAACATTTTTATCATTTATTAAGATATATCTACCATCTTTTGTTGTAAGTTTAGTAAATTGACCTTGTTTAATAGAGGATGAACGTACATGTTCAAAAGTTCTTTTTTCTCCTCCAATAAAATGAATAATTTGTGTTACCCATTCTCCTTGTTTTTTAATTGATGATTGTAAATCCACACCTAACTTCATTTAAAATATTTTTTAATTTTATCACATACATAATCTACATCCTCAATACTCATTCCATGATGAGCTCCTAGTAAAAATCCATTTTTCATTATAATGTCAGAATTTTTAAATTCCTGTAAATATTCCCTATATATAGGATGCCTAGTTACATTTCCCGCAAAAGTAACCCGAGTTTGAATGTTATTATCTTCTAAAAAAGTTAATAATTTAAATCTTTCCTCAGTTTGTAACGGAATGGCTAACCAATTTGGTTTTAAAGAATCATCTGGGAGAACTAAATCACCTACACCTTGAAGGTTTTCTAAGTACCTTTCAAAATTAGCTCTTCTAATATTAGAAAATTTTTTAAATCTTTCTAATTGTACTAACCCAAAAGCAGCATTCATTTCACAAGCTTTCATATGGTAACCTAAAACACTATATAAAAATTTATGGTCATAAGGAATTCCATCTACAACATGATTAAATCTATCATCCATAATTTCTGAGTCATTTCCTAATCTTCCCCAATCTCTATATTGTAAACATCTAGTGACATGTTTTTCATCATTGTACATAACCATACCACCAACACCTCCAGCTGTGATAACATGACTAGCATAGAAGCTAGTAGTAGCTACATCAGTAACATCAGTTTTAGTAATTGTATCTGCTGAATCTTCTATCAATAAAATATCATGTCTGTTATGGTTATTTAATTCAAACCTAAGAGATTCCCAATCAGGTTTGTTTCCTATAAGATTAGGAAGCATGATAGCTTTAACATCTTTATCTACAACTTTTATTATATCCTCCACACGAGCACAATATGAAGTAGGATCTACATCTACAAATACTGGGATGTATCCTAGTTGAATGATAGGTGCTAAGGTTGTTGCAAAAGTACATGCAGGGGTAATAATTTTACTTCCTTTTGGTAAATCTAAAGCAGCAATAGCCAATAAACAAGCAGAAGATCCAGAATTAACAAATACCCCATATTTTTTCCCAAACCTTTTTGCAATTTGTTTTTCAAATTCTATTGATTTAGGGCCTTGTCCTCCTAACCACCCTGATCGTAATGATTTTTCTACTGCTTTTATTTCTTTTTCTCCATAAGACTCAAACTTATAAGGAGCGTACCATATTTTTTTCATTTTTACTAATTTATATATTCATTAAACAACGATTCTTTTCTATAGGGAGCAACTTCTCCACATTCATATACTGAGTGTAATTTTGCTTTTGGGTTAGATCCAATCCAAAATTCTGCTAATAATGAATTTTGAGGACCTAATAAATTTTTATCATGTAAATAATTATGATCTAAAGATTTAATGTGATTTGAACTAGCCCACCAAAAGTTACCACTAAAATGAGGGTGATTACCAAGATGGGAATTAGAACGAAAATTGCACCCTACAGCATCATACCCCTGTTTCAAATAATATATACAATCCTCCCATTTATCAATTGTATTATATTCCATACTTACTCTCCATAATTCATTTTTAATTATTTGTTCCTCACTAATAGGAGATTTCATCCCAGTATTAGTAGCTACATTCTTAGTCATAAAATAATAAAAATAAGTATCTTCTTGCAAAGCATGATGATGTAAATATCTTAATGTTGATCTTTCAGCATCATTTTCTTCAAATACTAGAGGAATTATTTTTGGGTAATTTTCAATTAAATTCAAAACCCATTTAGTATTAGCACTATCATGTGATGATATTCCTACATAGATTTCTTTACAGGCCTTATATAATCCTGAGGAGAAAAGTTTAAGGAGTTGTTCATGAATTAACAATCTATAATTCCCTACTAAATAAGTATGGTAGAATAATTTTATAGGTTTACTCATTTTTTTATTAGGTTATTTTGGTTTAAAATCATATTGTTAGGGTCTAAATGTATAAGTTTAAAATCTAGTTGATAATCTCTTGATATTAACCCTCCCATGTTTAAGTTATTTATCCATCTAAATAGGTTTTGTTCTCCTCCTGGGATCATGTTTGTTTGAGATATAAAATCAATTGTATATTGAAAATAAGGAAGAAATATTTCTTTTAGTAAATGGTTTTTTGCCACCATAATATTATCATCAAAATACATTTGGCCTTGCCAAGGAGCATTTGCTACATATAATTTATTAGATTCAATTTTATTTTTTATAAAAGTAACAAAAGTGCTAATATCATCTAAAATTATATCAAATCTTGTTTTTATTATCACATCATAAGCTATATTAAATGTTGTTTGATAGTGTTGTAGTAAATTAAAACATTCACTAATGGTATAAGCTTGATTTATAGAATGAAAAGACTGATTTTCATAAACACTATTTGGAGGGATAAATGATTTAAATTTATAAGGAGATGATATTTTTAATTCTTTTGGATTAAGATCAGAGATTAGGGCATTAAAGTTAGGGATTATATATTCTCTATCTTCTCCTGACCAAGTATGAATAAAAACATCAGCATTAAGTTCAGAAACAACTTTTTTCCATTGGTTAAATACTTGTTGATACCTTCTAGGTTGTCCGTAAAAACAAATAGCTATTTTCATATGTCTATTTTATATTTTTTTATATAATCACTACAAACACCTAAAGTTTTTGATGTAGGTTTTGTGTTAAATATTTCAGGTATGACTAATATACCTTTTTCTATTACATTAGTAGACCAAATATAATTAAAAGAAGTTAATACTCCAAGGTCATTTTCATGAAAGAAAAAATTAAAATCATTACCACTACCTGTGTTTGAAAAAAATGCTAATGAATTTAAATCTTTACAATGAATCCATAATTTATGTCTCCGTTGATATAACCAATGTAAATTAATTTTATATTGAGGTTCATCATGACCTAAATATAAATTATTATCTATAAATCTAACATCTATTTCACAATCATACCCCTTATTAAGAGCTTTATCAATATAGGAAGATTTATTTTCTAATTTTGTATTTGGTCCTTTTATATTTCCTCTATGTGATATTAATATCATTTGTAATTTTCTAAATAATAATTTAAATCTTCAGGAGTACCTAAACCCCACATTCCCTTAGTATTAAAAGTTCTAATTTGAAGATTATTTTCTATAGCTTGGTTAAATACAGGACATACATAAAATTCACCATTTACTCTAATGTTTTTTTCTATCATTTGTTCAGCGTATTTTATAAAATCTGAACCTTGTTTCCAATAATAGTACCCCACAGTAGCAACATCTGAGATTGGGTTTTTCTCTGCTACTTCAGTAACTAGTCCTTGTTTATTTACTTTAGCAAAACTCCATTTAGGGTGAGTAGCTTTGAAAGTTACTATACCTCCATCAGCATTTGTTTCTTGCATTTTGTACATAAATTCATTTGAATCCCATTCTACAAACTGATCTGAATTAGCAAAAAATAACGGATTATCATTATTAATATATTTTTTAGCTAGTAGGGCAGTACAAGCTGCACCTTCAGTTATTCCTTCTACTTCTACAATTTTACATCCGGGGGTTAGTAGGTTTAATAAAGTGTCTAAATTATATTTTTCTCTATGGGATTTTTGAACTACATAAATATAATTAGCATCAATATTTAAATTTTCAATTACTACCTGAATCATGGGTTTTTTTCTAACCTCAATAAGGGGTTTTGGGAAGGTATAACCTGCTTTTTCAAATCTACTTCCTGCACCCGCCATAGGAATAAGAACATTTAGTTTATCATTTTTCCACTTTGGGGTTGGATTCATTTTATTAAATTTTAAGTGTTTATTAATATTAATATATGTAATATCCTTAGGAGATCCAACTCTCATTATGTTAGCCTTACTTCTACTTGCGGCTAATAACCCGTAAGGTGAATCTTCTATTATTAAAGTTTCTTCTGGGAGGCAATTAAGTGTAGAAATTGCTTTCCAATATATTTCAGGATGGGGTTTACTGTTTGTAACATCTTCATTAGATAAAATTAAATCCATATATTCTATTAAATCTAACTTAGAGAGAACAGTTAATACTGTTTTTCTGATTGAATTACTACAACATGCTATCTTATAGCCTTCATTACTTAATTTATGTATAGTACTTTTAATTGTTGGGTTTATTTTTAAATTTCTTAAAGCTTCTAAAGTATATTTTTGCTTATTTTTCCATACTATAGAATACTTATCTACTGGGAAGTTTTTATGCCTTGTGAGCATTTCTAGTTTTTGGTTTGTTTTTAAACCATCATACGTTGAAAGATGTTCATTCCATTCTATTGAATACTCTTTCCCTAAAGCTTTATTTAAAGACTCATAGTGTATATTTTTTGCTTCTACTAAAACACCATCTAAATCAAATATTATTAATTTAATGTTATCTACTATACTTTCTTTCATCTATATGTTTAAATAATCCTTCCCCATGAGCTACTTTATAAGATTGTTGAGCCCACCACTTTGAAATATTTCCTTCTAAATCAATTCCTCCCCCAGCAAATTGATTTACAGTATTGATGTAAAAATCTTTTTTATAAAGGCATGGGTTATTTGTCCAGTTTCCATAACGAGATGTTGAAGTAAAATACTCCCCATCTTTTCCTATATGTTCTGGGAATGATTTAGCTGGGTCCAACCAATGAACTGAATCTAATAAATGAGGTGATGTACATCCAATCTCACTATCATAATAATTTAATTCATTTCCTATATGTTTAAATGAAAAATGTGGGTGTCCTGGATCTTTTCTATGTCTATATCTAACACATGAATAGCCCTTATTTAACATTTCTATACCACTTTTTAATCTATTAATAGCAATTTGTTTATCTTCTATAAGCTTCCAATCATGTTCTAATATTAATACATTTTCTGTTTTAGACTGATTTGTTAATTCTATAAAAGCTTTCCCAATCCCTATATTATTTTCTTTAGCTATATAAGGTAAATTAAAATGCTCAGCTATTTGTTTATCTTGATCTGAGTATTCTTGGAATAAGATACAAATATCATTAACATAATTAAATAACTCATTATTATAGTAAGTAGTTAAGGTGTTAACTAAAGTTTGTCCACTTTTCCAAGATAAAATTCCTATACTTATTGGTAATTTTTCCATTTTTCTATAATTTTATCTACCCATTGTATTTGGGTATGATTTTTTAAAGTTTTAATCCTTCCATTTTGAGCAATTCTTTCTCTTTCTTGTTCATTTTCACTATAATAAGAAATCTTACTAGCTAATTCTTCTATACTATTATAATAAACTATATCTTTATCTTCAACTAAAAGAGAATTAATATTTGTTTCTTCAGGAAGTCTATCAGCTATAACTAATTTACCACAAGCCATACCTTCAAATAATCTTCTTGTAATTTCTTTCCATTTACTTTCTTGCAATATCATATGACCTGAACATAAAAATTCTGAGTGTAAATTAATATCCCATATATTTTTATTAGCTATTATATCTTCACCATAATGATTAGATAAATAATCTATTGAAGGGCATCCATTATTTTTTCCTCTTGTAGTAACTGCTAAATGTTTTATCTCAACTTCTCTAGGATAATGAACCCGAGTATCAGCAAAATGGGTTAACCATTCTACATCTATTCCTTTTTGTTTATATGTTTGATATGATGAAAAATCAGGAGTTATAGTCCAATGAAAACGAGAAGCTTTAGGAGAATTTCTATGAAAATTTTGGGGATCATCTCCACTTTCTTGTATCCAAAAGGCATCAACTAAATTTTTATCTAATAGAGGGGAATCAAATCTTCCCCAATCCATATATAAAATAATATCTGTTTTTGGTTTACTATCTATCCACTTTTTTATTTCTATATCATTCCAATTTTGAAGTTTATTTGAACCTATAGAAACATATTCAACTTCCCAATTTCTAGATTCAAATTCTTTACCTAAAGAAATAGGGGTAGACCATTCTTCATTTTCATAAGCATATATAAAAGTTATTTTCACTTATTAAATTTTTTAGTAATAATATTATTCCATTCAGGTATTCTATCATATTGATGTACTAATACAAATGGGATTCCCTTACTTGTCTTAACAATATCTCCATCTAAATGCGGACAAGGTTCAACTAATTTATCTCTATGATGTTGTAATATTTTTTCATCTACTGTTGTTCCTGCTTGACAGGCCCAACCATCTTCTGACATCGCAAAGTTAGTACTATTTTTATAAACATCCATTGACAATAATATATTAAGAGCTGCTTGGTCTGGGGTTTGGTTTGGGCTTCCTACACACATTGTATATATATTTAAGAATAATTCACTCATAGTTTTCCATTCTCCAGCTAAAGTTCCACAGTTAAATATTAAATTATCTTTACACCTCTCATACATTGATTCACCAAAACTTTCTGCCAGATTTGACCTTCCCCAAGGTTCATCTCTATATCTAATACTTTCACATCCAACATTTATTTTTTTATCTCCAATATTTTTCTCTAACCAATCAGAAGGGTTTGATTGGAATATTACATCTTTTGGATCTAAAGCAATTACATATCTTAAATTTCCAAACTCAGATTGTAAGTGAGTTATTGTTTCATAATAATGTAATTGTCTATCACACATTATTCTGAAATTTTGTTTGTATGAATAATACTCTAATTTTTCATCATAGTTAAAAGACATTACAATCCACCCTCTACTTTCTAATTCATTTACTGTGCTTTTTGGTACATTATAAACAACCATGACTTTATACCCATTAAAAGATGATTGTTCAATTGAATTAACAAAATTTTTTATCTTATCAAATGTATAATTTGTTATGCATCCTATTACTACATCTTTCATACTTAGCTTATTTTACTGTAATATTCATTTTGATTTTCTTGTCTTTCTATAGTTTTTTTATGTATTAAACAATATTCTTCTTTAGGTGGTAATTCAGACATAGCTTCAAATCCTGTTAATACTTCATGCACTTTATTTACCCATTTTATGTTAGGGTCATTTCTATAAATTCTCCATTGATAATCAGGAAAATTAACCCACCCTTTTTCATCTACTCTCCATCTCCATTTTTGGATATGTTCTTGAGTTAAACCTTCTACTGTATTAATTCTAGGGACTCTATAAACATCTACAGTTTTGTTCATTTCTAATATTGCCCCTAAATTTTCTACTAAATATTTAGGTGGAAGTTCATCAGCATCTATTTGGAAAATATAATCTCCCTTACATAATGAAGTTAATTTATTTTTCCAATCCGCAAAATGACCCTTAAATTCACCTGATATCCAAGCAAATTCACTATTAATAGATTTTGCTCTTAGGAATTGTTCAATTGATTTATTTCCATTTTTAGAATCATACAATACAACAATTTCATCTTCTGGTCTTTTATTTTTTAATAAAAAATTTATCAGTCTTTGAATTTCTATAAACTCATTACAGACCGTTATTGCATAACTTATTTTCATATCTTAATTAGGTAATACCCCAATATACGAAAGAGCTTCCATAAAATCACGTTCCTCAAATTGTTTCATTGTAGTCATGTCCATTCTATGTTTATAATATTTATCTTTTTTTCCTGGAATTGGGTATTTTAGTTTTTCTTTTTCTGTTACTTCTACAGCTTTAACCGCTGCCCATTTCCAATTTTTAGTTGTAGATCCATTTGCAAATACCATTCCTTGAGTAGGTAAATTTACTGTGGAAGGAAACCATACTTGGCCTGTTTTATCTTCATGTCTAAGGTCTTTATACAGTTCTGGTAACATTGATAATTGATCATCCATTATTTCTTCTCCTTCTCTCATCAAAGAGTTAGATTGAAAGCCACAACCATAACAAAAATAATTATTTATATCTTGGTTTACTTCAGTTACATAACATGCGTCTGAACCACATCTAGAACATATATCTAATTTATCTGAGTTCATACTTTTTGTAATTTAGGTAATTTTAATTCAGGTAATTTTAAATCTACTTTTTTAGGAGCAACTGTTATATTATCATCTAATATTTCACTAAATTTTTCTTTCATTTTAGTATATGTAAAGTTTTCTTTAGCATAATTTCCTTGTTTTTTTCCTCCATGAACAAAATCTTTATAATTTTTATACATAGATTTTAATTTATTATTTAAATCTAATACATTAACACCAAACCATTTTGATCCTTCTATAAACCATTCATTTCTAACACTAGGATGAATATCTTCTAAAGTACCATCTAATATAACACTCATTTGGGGAGATATAAAATCCATATGACCAGACCATCCTGAAACTATTATAGGTTTTTTAGATTGGGTAAATTCAAGTAATGGTCTACCAAATCCTTCTCCCTTAGTAGTACTAACCATACATTTTACTTTTGGGTGATTGTATAATTGATTCATTTCTTCATCTGTAAGATCTCCATGAATTAAATATATTTTTGGCAATTTTCCTTTTACTGTTTTTTTAATATTATTTATTCTTTTTAATATTTCATATCTATCTACATAAGAAGTTGTGCCTGTAGAAGTTTTTAATATTAAAGCTGGTTGGGTTTGTTTATTTTTAAATGTTTCTAAAAATGCTTTAATTAAAACCCCTACATTTTTTCTATCATGTCCAAAATCTCCTTGCATCCAATGTCCTACAAATAAAAAACTAAAAGCTTCTTTAATTTCAGGTAAATCTAAAATTTCATTGGTTTTTTTATAGACTTTTTCATCAAAACCCTCAAATAAAATTTCTGGTTTTGTTGTAGGTGAAAATTCTATATTTTTAATAACTTGTTGGGTTTTATTATCCTTTTGTTGAAATTTACTTTGAGTTAATATATTCATAGTATGCCCAGAAGACCCTATTACCATGTTCATTCTATTACAACCTTCAACCCATTCAGGTTTACATAAAGTAGTTTCAATACCAGCTGTCATTCCTATATTATAATTTCCTTGAGGTATAAATTCATTTGGAATTGTTATCTGCATCCAAATGTCTGGTTGGGGGTATTGTTGGTTTGGTTGAGGTTGGAATAAATGTTGATTTAAAAATCCCCAATCTTCTTCATGGTCTTCTATAAAACCCCAACTACAGTTTCCCCATCTTTGTGGTATTATTTTGACATCATATTTATCCATTTCAATAATGGCTTTTACTACGTCTCTTGATCTTGCTCCATAACCCGAATAGGTGTCAATTGGACAACTTACTATAAATGTTGGTTTCATATTAATATACTAATTTATGCGTTTGTATTTTTTTAATGTCTTCATCTGTGTCTATTACTTCAAATGCTTCCCTGGGTTCCCAAGTGTTAAATAATTCATCTGCAGCTTCTATAAATCTTTTACCTTGATATTCAGCTGTAAATCCTGCTTCTTCGCTTAAGCACCATTCTCTAGCTTTAGCACCTAATTCTTTTCTTTTTTCTTTACCTAAATCATATACTTCTCTTATTCTGTCAGCTGCATCTTCAGCTTTACATCTATCATCCCAAATGTAAGGTGTAACAGGTGATCCTTGAATTGATCTTGAAGATGGGTAAACTGGGAAGGCCCATTCACCATGTTTTTTATATCTTCCAGAGTTATTAGAAGGTACTTCAGGTGTTGGTGTAAACCATTTCCCATTTTCATCTTCAAATCTCATTTGATCTTGCATCCCTCCTGTTGTATTAGCTATAATAGGATTACCTGATAACATTGCTTCAGTTAGTGTTAATCCCCACCCCTCATTTGATGTTAAAAGAATTTGGCAATCAGACATGTTATACATAAGATTTAAATCTTCTACTGAGTATCTTTTTTCATCAATTACAACTGCCTTTGGGTAATCATTAAATAATAATTCCTTAACAGCTCCTAAATCTGTACCTGCGTCATGTACCATTTCAGTATGCATCAATAACCTACATTTATCTGCTTTTTCCTTAGGTAAACTGTCTAAGAACATTTTAAATGCCCACATTGTATCTGGAATTTGTTTTCTTCTAATGTTTCTAGAGTTAAAAAATAAAATAAAATC
>Ga0187219_1000815_pt1 | contig 15115 bp, 5 predicted proteins | sample 13SPOviralmetaG_FD_130162 | JGI IMG/M metagenome (GOLD analysis project Ga0187219, IMG submission 130162) | Marine viral communities from the oligotrophic San Pedro Time Series (SPOT) site, San Pedro Channel, CA, USA - 13 SPOT_SRF_2010-07-21... | ecosystem: Environmental > Aquatic > Marine >... | reverse complement strand
TCTATCAACAAAGGGGGAAACCATGAGTAATTTAGCGATATTTAAAGACCAGAGCGCACCAGTTAGCACTAGGAAACGAGAGCTTAGTGAGCTATCTAAGTCTCTTATGCAGAAAACAAGCTCCACCAATCGACGTATTCAGGCTAATACTAACGGTACGTTCAAACGTGTAGTGAACGGTGAGCAGATGGGTAGTGCTGTACGTGGAGAGGTTAACGTCATTATCGTCAGCCTACTACCCAAAGTCTCGCGTATTTTCTACAAGGAGAAGTTTGACCCTAAGAAAGAAGCTACGCTACCTAACTGTTGGTCTAATTTAGGAGAAAAGCCAGAAGACATGGCGTCTGATCAACAAAGTGCGTCATGTATTTCTTGTCCTCAAAACGTAAAAGGCTCCGGTGAGAATGGTGGTAGGGCGTGTAGATACCAACGTAGATTAGCTGTGCTTCTAGCAGGGGATACGAGTGGTGACATCTACCAAATGAATATACCTGCCAAATCTTTGTTCGGCAAAGGTTTAAATAATGCGCATCCGTTTGAGTCCTACATTAAGTTTTTACTAGGTAACGGTGAGGGTGTTGACGATGTTGTAACTAACGTAGCTTTCGATGCCAACGCAGATACGATGGAGTTAATATTTACTCCAATGCGTCACATTACTGAAGAAGAATATGCATTACTTGACGAAGCTAAGACTAAACCAGAAGCTAAGTTATATACATCTATTACAGTAGCTCAAACTGACGGCGTAAAGAAGTTGCCGAAAGAAGAGCCAAAGATAGAACGTGCAGATGAGCCTGAAGATGATGTCGTTGAAGAGCCACAAGTTCGCCCTACTAAGAAAAAGGAAGCCGCGCCAAAAGCTAAGAAGGATGTTGCTGACGTTGTTGACGATTGGTTAAGTGAATAATGAGTTATGGATATAGCATACGTTTAGTAAAGTTAAACAAAGAAGCTGACCGTAAGTTGTTAGGAGTTCGCCTTGGCAGACAGTGTATCAAACTTGGTATTCCTGTCGCCGAGGTAGCTCGGTACTTAGGAGTTAGTAGGCAAACCATATATAACTGGTTTATGGGGGCTACTATGCCTAGAGCTACGCAGTCAGAGGCTATAAAAAACTTTATTAATCAGAATAATTTTGTAATAAACCTAACATAAGAGAGCGAATTATGGACTTACTTAATACAGTACAGCCCTCTAATGGGTGGTTTTGTGTATTAGGTATAAAAGGAAAACGAGTAGATCAACATTTAGTTGAGACTAGAGAGGAGGTTAACAAGTTTGTCGAGGATTTTGTTTCTGATGGTTGGGATGTATATTTTGGGGTTGCTAAATTTTCCACCAACGCAAATAGAACCAAAGACAACGTACATCTACTTAAATCTTTTTGGGTAGACATTGATTGTGGAGAAGCTAAAGCTGTAGTTAGTGAGGATACTGGTAGACCTGATGGGTACATCGATCAAGCCACCGGACTAGAAGCACTCAAGGCTTTTTGCGAAAAGATAGGATTGCCTGATCCAGTTGTAGTTAACTCAGGGCGCGGTATACACGCATACTGGCCCACTATTGAAGAGTTAACGAGAGCAGAATGGGAACCTGTTGCACGTAGGCTACGCGACCTTTGTTTAACTCATAACTTTTATATCGATCCAGTAGTATTTGAACCCGCTAGAATTCTTAGAGTTCCTGAGACGTATAACTTTAAGGACGATCCACCTAACAAAGTAACCGTATTAGAAGAGGCTGAGCCAACATCTATAGCAGATATACGTAGCATACTAGGTGTAAAAGAAAGTTTAGAGGTCGCGCCTAAACGTGAGATGTCTGAGCTTTCAAAGTCTCTGATGGGTAACTACACATCTAGCTTTACCAAGATTATGATGCGTAGTGCTAGTGAAAACGGATGTCAGCAGTTGCTTAACGCGTACAAAGATCGTGCGAACTTGACGGAGCCTAGATGGTTTAACGCTTTATCAATAGCAAAGTTTTGTAGCGATAAGGATAAGGCTATTCACAAGCTATCGAAAGATCATCCAGAGTACGATCCGACTACAACAGAGGAGAAGATAGAGCACATCAAAGGCCCACATGGTTGCGCAGAGTTTGAGAAATCAAATCCTGGGGGTTGTCAAGATTGCCAGTTTAAAGGGAAGATTAAGTCTCCGATATCACTAGGCAAAGAAGTAGAAGAAGCTAGTGAAGAAGATAACACTATAGTTATAGAAGGTGAGGATGGGGAAGAAGACGAGACACATGTAATTCCTGAATATCCTGATCCTTACTTTAGAGGTAAAAACGGTGGTGTATATGTAACGCCGCCTGAAGAAGATGCAGATCCAATACTAGTATATGAGCACGACTTGTATGTAGTAAAGCGTATGTATGACCGTGACATAGGGGACATGATTGTAGTCAAGGTTCACTTACCTACTGATGGTATACGAGAGTTCGTGATTGAAAGTGCTTATATGTCTAAGCTAGCGGACTTAGCGTCTGTGTTAGCTAAAAACGGTGTGATAACTATAGGCAGAAAGAAAGCCGAAGCAGTAGCGATGTACATAGCACATGCTACTAGAAACTTACAATATAAGAAAAGGGCGGAGATAATGAGGAAACAATTTGGCTGGGCTGACAAGGACAGCAAGTTTATTTTGGGGGACAAAGAAATAAGTGCGGACGGTGTGTACCATAGCCCTCCGTCAGATGTTACAAAAGAGATAGCACCACGTATACACACCGCAGGTACTTTTGAGAAGTGGAAAGAGATATGGAGTTTATACGGTAGAGAGGGTTTGGAAGCAAAAGCATTTGCGGCATTAAGTGCGTTTGGTTCGCCGTTACTTAGGTTTACTGGGCAAAGTGGAGCGCTAATAAACTTGGTGCATTCTGATTCGGGTACTGGCAAGTCTACTGTTTTGTTTATGATCAACAGCATATTTGGGCACCCAAAAGACTTATGTGGCACTCCGAAGGATACAGCTAACTCACTATATAAAAAGCTAGGGATCTACAACCACTTATGTTTTACACAGGATGAGATTACTAACTTACCTGCAAAACTGTTTTCAGACTTTGCATATGGTGTATCCCAAGGTAAGGGTAAAGATCGTTTAACCGCGACTTCACAACTTATGGAGAACAGTACTAGATGGCAACTGATTGGCGTAACGTCGTCTAATGCTTCTTTCTACGATAAGTTGTCTATGTTAAAAGATGGAGCTAATGGTGAGTTAATGCGTGTACTAGAGTATATGGTAGCGCCTGACACAATTATTGGGGTTAAAGAAGGTCGGCAAGCATTTGATAGAGATTTAATGAACAACTATGGGCATGCGGCTGAACCTTACATAACATACCTTGTTAGTAACTTTGAAGAGGTAAAGAACACAGTCTTAGCTGTACAAGACAAGATGGATAAGGAATTAAAATTAAGTCAGAAAGAACGGTTTTGGTCAGCGGTTATTGCTGCAAATATAGCCGGAGGTATGATAGCCAGTAGAGCAGGTCTTATTGATTGGGATATGAAGCGCATCTACCAATGGGCTTGTAACATGATGCAGGACTTACGTATGGATGTAAAACCACCAGCTGCTAGTGGAATGGCTGTAGTTGGAGACTACTTAAATACATACATTAATAACACACTGGTAGTAGACGACGGAGTAGACCAACGTAGCAAGATGAAAGCGCTACCAAAGATGGAGCCTCGTGGAGAACTGCTTATTCGTGCAGAGCCTGATACAAATCAAGTGTTCGTTACGCTTAAACACTTTAAAAAGCACTGCGTAGAGCATCAAATAAACTACAAGGACACGCTGAAATTATTAGCAAAAGAAGGGGCTTATGTCCGTACACTTAATAAACGTTTGTCGAAAGGCATGAAGTTAAGCACTCCTGCGGTAACTTGCTTACAGTTTGACATGGGTAACAGCGACGTAGCCAAGGGTATTATGAACACGGAAGATGATAGTTGAACAAGTACACTATGAAATTAACTGGGCTAAGTTTAAACGGGGAGCATCATTTTTTATACCCTGTTTGAACCCAGTGCAAGCCAAACGCACCATACTTGAAGTTACTAAGCGCTTGAAATATAAGGTTTTATTTAAAGTAGTTATTGAGGATGGGGTGAGGGGTTTACGTGTTTGGAAATTATGAGTAGAATGGGTTTAGTTACACATCCCCCGTGTGACTTTGTGGGCAGGAATTCGCTCCTTCTGACTCGCTAAACCTTGTGTTGAGACCCCCTAGTTAACGCTAGGGGGTTTTCTTTTTACTGCGCGGATCTTTCTTTAATAAGGGCGGCTTCTTGTTTAGATATGCCAGAGTAACGTTTAGGGTTATTAACTTCGTCCACTAGTTCTTGAGCTATCTTTTGGAAAGTATCGTACAGATCTATTTCTGCGGTTGGGTTGTCCCTGTTAAAAGCGTATATCTCTTGTAGTATTCTTTCACGCTCTCCTAATATAGTGTCTATAGAAGTATCAGGTCGTGCAACATCTCTACGCGTCATATCACGTATATTATCTTTTAAGAGGCGTCTTAGTTTAGTTCTCATTGCTCTAGCCTCACCGTACACCCTAGTTCTGCGTAATTCAGCGTCTTTACGTTCTGATATTTCTAACGGCTCTCTACCAATAACTCGCATTAACACTTCACTAGTAGGAATGTCTTCTTCAAATCTTACTATAGCTTTTGTATCTTTATCGATTTCACCTACGGAAGCTAATCTATACGCTTCTGATACGTCTTTAATATTAGGTAAAGTGTTCCTTAAACTTTCTCCTAGTACAGATAACGCTTTATCCAAATTGCCCCTTACTAACTGCGAGCTTACTTTCTCTGTAGTATCAGCAAAATCAAGTAGCCTATCGTAACCAACACCTAAGAAAGTATCCGCAGCACTACCAAACCGTGCTCTCATATCTAAAGAAGCTGATGGCGATCCATACAAACTAGGTGCTATCATGCTGTCCATATTTAACATAGCACTAAAGTTATAGCCTGTTGCAGTATCAATTACCCCGTTAGTAAGCATTAAACGTAACTTATCGTTGGCTACATTTTCGGGTAACCACGATTCTTTCATCCATAAAGTAAAATCGTCTCTGTATTCTTTAGTTAAAGTTTTGTTAGTGGGGTCATCTTCGTCTAACTCATTTAATATGCCGTTTATAATTGTAGTTACTAACGTGTAACCCATAACCCCTGTGGTGCCAGCGGTTAAAGCCGTCATTACTGAGAAAGTCATAAGTTTGCTAAAAGCCGCTTTTCTTTCTGACGCAGGTAAATGTTTGATAGCGCCTAATGACATAGCAAAATTTCTAACGACAAACGCTATAGCTTGTAATCTAAAACTTTGAAGTCTAGAAGCATTTCTAGCTAAGAATCCACCTACCCCAGATGCTGTTGTAAACTTGTTAAATGATCTATTAAACCTACTATAGTCAAAAGCAATTTCTTTTGTAAGACGTTTAGCTTCTTCAAATATTTCTATTACTTGTTCTTCGTTTAAACTTGTAGATTTACCAGCTTTTTTTAACGCTTTAGTTCTAAATTTAAACTCTTCTTCTACAGCAGAGAAATAAACAATTTCGCGTACATGTCTTTCTGAGTACCTAAACGGAAATGAAATTAACCTACCTAATCTACGCATACCATTCTTTATAGGACTAACTGGCTCTCCTATAGAACCTTCCGTTGGTGTGTATCCTGCCGACATAAACTGTTCTAAGTAGTTAGTGCCAAACAAACCCCTATTGTTAGCGTACTCGTAAGCAGCTTTTAAGAATGGATTCTTTTTTACCCTTGCTAAATTACCTAGAGACCCAACCTCAGTATCTAACGCAGTTTCATTTATATTAATTTTATTTATGCTACCAGAAGCAATTTGTTGAGCACCTTTACCAAACGCTAAGTATGTACCAAGTGTTTTAACCGCACCGATACCGTATTTCTGACCTAGTACAGAAGGAGCAAAAGTAGCTATAACGTTATAGTTTTGTAACGCTGTATCAACACCAAGTAACGAAGTGTAGAAAATAGACTGCCCACTTATGTTTTCTATTTTTCGTAAGAGTTCGCTTTGTGGTTCTGGTGAAAACTCAGCACGGGTTCTTTGCGCGAGTTCGTCAATTATTTTATTAACTCTAATTTGGTATGGTTGATTCTTTACTGAATCTCGCGCTTGACTTAAGGCTAACTCCGCATCTTTTTTTCTACGTAGTCTAGGTAACTGAGCAGAAGCAGCGCCCATGTAAAAACTAAAAGCTCTAGCTTGATCGTAGCTATACCCAGGAGTTGCTTTACGTTTGGCTAACCGTGTACGTAAATCTCTATCAGGCAATGTAGTTAAATATACGTTTAATATTTGATCTTTTATCTCTTCTACAATTCCTAGCGTGTCGCCAGTACCCGCTTTCTTAAACGATAGCTTGTTTAGATTGTCGTATATTGCCCCAAGTAAGTTATCAGTATTTTCATAAGTGTTTCTGAGTTCTTTTCTATTATTACCAAACACTAAAGTCTCTTCCCCTACTTCTTGACCCTGTAAACCTAAATCTTTTTCTACTTGCGCCATAAACGCATCGCGTTCAGATTCTTTTTCAAATGTCCATAACCCAGTATTTGAGCCTTTTTTAACTTTAATCCAATAATCTCCAAACCTTAACAATGGGAAATATACGCCTTGTGCTCTAATTGTTGAGTACATCTTAGAAATTATTTCTTTGACGCTTAAAGATTCTACTTCTGATAGACCTAACTTATCTATGTTTGCAAGTTGAATTTCTTCGTTTTTTCTAAACATTTCAACATATACTTCTCGCACTTCTTTATATAGTTTATGCCCTTCAGCTTCTACTTTAGTATCTGATACACCAGTAGCTTTTTTGTTGCGTTTCATTTTTCCTAGTAGTTCCCAACGAGAATACATAGACCGCATATCTTTTGTTCTACCGTCAATAGTTTGTTGCGCTTTTGTTTTATCTGCGTCAGATATATTTGGCTCTTTAAGTTTTTCTCTTAACGTTACTAATGCTTTATCTTTTTGTATCGCCTCAGTTATTGACGTAAACTCTGAAGGGTCAAACCTCATCACTGTAGAGTCGGTCATAATTTCTTGTAGCAATCTACCTCCAATAGGGCTACCTAATACAAACTCTGATAATTGGTCATAAGTTTTTTTGCCAATTTGTAATATCTCTTGGCGTTCCATACCTAAACCGTCTATTTCTTTTTCTAGTTTATTTGCTAGATTATTAAGACTTTTAATATCAGACTTTCTAAGCACTTCTAAAATGCTGAATGTGTCAGACGCAAGGAGGCTAGCTGAAAGTGTTTTATCACTAAGTACTTTGGTTAAGTTCTTACCTGCGAACTCTACACCATCTTTACCTATATTATTGTCAGCGGTTATGGCGGCTTGATAGCTTTGAGTAAGCGCTTTAGAAGTGTAGCTACCATTAATTTTATTTAGTACATCGTTAAGTTCTGCAATTACGTTCTTAACACTTAAAGACCCAAAATCACGTTGTCTTTTTTGATCTCCCAAACCAAAGTTAGTTGTCTCTGCTAAATCTTTTTCTCCTATGATGTACTCTATACCTCGAACTAAACCATTATTTCTGTTATATCCGGGCCCAAGAAGACTAACTATAAAATCAACAAAAGTAGACAACCATTTTTTTACTTGCCCGATCCAAGCAGGTTGATTTTTTGATTCACTAGCCTTTACTAAAAGCTCAGAGCCGTTTACCGCCCACCATTCACTTGGGTCGGTTAATGAGTACATTTTGGAAAAAGGAAAAGATTTGTCGTCTATACGTGTTTTTATTTTGTTTCGACGAGAATTTTTAATAAGTTTAGCAATAGCGTTTATGCCGTCCGTAAATTGTTTTGGATCTTTAGTCTTCATAAAATCTGGGTTTTGTTTTATGCTCCTAAGAACTTGAGCTAACCCTTTTGGACTTACTTCCTTTCTTTTTACACTAGCATCAACAACATCTGCTACCGCCAGCCGTGCTCTTAAATCTCCTTCGTGCGCTATTGGTAGCAACTCAAAAAAATGTCTCCGCGCTTTTAATAACGTTAAAGTATCATCTGTGTCTATGGCTTTATTAAGAGTTGTTTTTGTATATACACCAGCTTTGTAATCTTTTGTATACGAAGCCATTATTTCGTTTTCTGCTTTTATTATTGCAGCTAAATTGGTTTTTATATCTTTTTCCCATTCTTTTGATATAGCTTCTCGTATGTCAGTAGGTAGATAACGCTCAGTATGATGCAATAGTTCATGAACAGCAGCCCCTACATCAGCGTATGTTGGGTTGTTAGCAACGTTACCAAATATACTAATTAAGCGAGAGTTTGGGTAGTAGGCTGCTAATATACCGTCTCTGCGTACGCCTTTGCTTATTTTAAGGCTTATATTAGTAGCTAAACTTGGATTTTTTTCAAGCACCCAATCTAAAACTTTTAAAGACCTATGTGAAGCAGTATCAGGCTTGGTATCAGCAATAGCTTCTGCTAATTGTTTTTTTACTTTTGCGTAATTTGCTCTATTTTCTCCACGAGGTATTAGGTTTTGAGGTACTCTTTTTCCTTTTGCGTCTACGTTATAGTCGCCATATATACTTTTAGCCGTGTTAATTACGCGCTCTCTAAATTGTTTTTCTCCTTCAAAAACTTCATAAGTAGTATCGTAACTTCTATCTATACGTTCATTTACTACTTTTAAAATTTTCTGTACGTTTTCTATAGCTTGTTTCTTCGTTGTGCCAACAACATTTTGAGATCCTCCCGCACTTCCCCCTACAATTGCATACGTAGTTAGGTTAGGTTCGCCTACCGGAGTGCCTATGTTAGCAACGTCAATTACAACCCCTGTTCTATCGTCCGTAATACGGAACATGTCTGGAGCACCTGCAATTTTTTCTTCTATTGTGTAAGTAGCTTTTTGTAGTTTAGTAGCTGCTTTTTCTGCTCGTTTTTCTTCCGCTGTTAGCTCTTTACCAAAATCACCTGCTTCTACCCTTGCTTCTAATCGTTTAGCTATTTCATCAAAAGCAGCGTTTGTTTCTGGAGGTAACTTAGCCGCGTCTAATTCTTTTTTTATTTTTTCTGCGGGAGTTTCTGTAGGCGTAACAGGGTCGTCAAACTCATTTATAATTGTATCCGCATCGGACGCTAGCTCTTCTGCTACAAGCCTATTAAACATCTTTTTAACTTCTTCAGAGTTTAACTTACTTAAACCAACAGCAACATCTCCCAACCCAGAAACTCTTTTTTTATTTTTATATTTTTTAACCTGTTCTGAAGCAGGTATGTGTGTATTTTTTAATTTGTTTTCCGCTTCTTCTATTATTATTTCTTCGTCTACTGTAGTTAACTCAAGAACGCCTTTCTTTTTCTTACGACCTTTTGATTTTACTTTAGGTTTAGGTTCTGCTACTGGAGAACCAACTGGGTCGTCAAATTCAGAAGCAGCATCGGCTTCAACAAATGGCTCCGCGTCGATGACTTCGGTACCGTCCCAAATATCGTCGTCTAACCAAGTAATTTTCTTTTGTTTTTGTTGCGTAGCATCTACTGGCACTCCACCAGCAATATCTAATTTTTTCTGTATATCTTTAACGTTTTTATCTGCAGCACTTGTTTCGTCTACTGACCTTCCACTTCTAATGTCGTCGTTTTGACGTTGCCGTAATTTAATTTGTTCGTCGGCACTAAGATCATTTGGGTTTATTAACCCTTTTGGGGCACCTTTTATTTTGTTTCTAGGTTTTCTTCCTTCAGCAATGTCGAGCCTATCTTGCATATCTTTAACTGCTTGGGGAATTATTGTAGGGGTTGTGTTTCCTTGCGCTTCTTGAAGTTTAACGTCTTCTTTATCCGCTTCAGTTGTTTGTTCTACGTTTTCTTGTGCGTCACCGTCTACTTGCGCAGTAGCATCATTTTGTACTCCGTTTGCTGTAGCAATAATGTATTCGTATATTAAAGTATTTATATCTGCGCGAGATGTACCTTTGCCAACCGCACTTTGCACCGCATTTTGTAATTTGTCTGTGTCTACACCCTGTAAAAGACTTGGCTCCATGCCGCGTGTAACATCCGTTATGATCTCATCTGCTTTTTGTTTTCTAGCTATTGCAGCTCGTGAAGCTACTATGTCGATTGGCGCTGTAAAACCTTCACCTAATGCTTCTAAAGCTAACTCACCCATTTCAGCTTTTTCGCCTACAGATTCTGCTGCGGCTTTAGCACCAAGAGCACCGCCTGTTCCTTGAATTCCAAATTGAGTTGTTACGTTACCAGTGGCAGCAAAAGTAGGGCTTTTAATAAATCTAGAAAAAGGAGCAAACCCTATGAAAGCACCTGCGATAGCGTTAGGTTTTACTTCTGCTACAGTTTTAGTTTTTGCGTATTCTCTAGCTTTTTCTACATCCCCATTAAACTTATCAAGACCTTCTTTATAGTTTGGCCCTAACGCACTAGCCACTACAGCGGTAGAGTTTAATGTAGAACCCCCTACTGCTGTCCCTGACATGTTAGCTGCGCGACTGCTTAAAAACTTAGCTGCAACTCCTTTGGTAGCTAGCCCAGCAACACCCCCGAAAGGTAAGGAAGCAATAACTCCTGGAAGTTGTTCACCAAAAAAGTTAAGCGCGGCTCCAGGATTTCTTAAGAAAAAATCTAACATCTCCATAGCAGCGGCGGTAAAAGAACCGTCTTCAGCTGCGGAAGCATCATTTGCTTTTCGTATGGCCTCTGCAATTCTTGGGTCAGAAGCTATTGCGTCATATTCTTCTTGGGCTTCTTTTAAGCTAGCCGCACTTTCTTCAGAATCTTGAAACATATCTGCTAACGTATACCAAGTGGTCATTACGCGCTTCATGCCTTTTTGGAACGAGTCTACAAAACCTACGTCATCATCACCTGTTTCTTCTGTAGCAGCTTGCACAAGAGTTTTTGCTTCTTCATCGGAGCTTAGTAACTCAGCATCTGGGTGAAAAGAAAGAAACTGCTGTGCTTTGTCTTCATCAGGAAATTCGTATGTTTTTCCGTTAGAGTGAAGAACGCTAAATACTTCTGGAGTTACTGTTTGCGTTTCCGACCCTAAAATTTTTGTTACGTAGTCTTTTGTTTCTTTAGGTAAAGAGTCTCTACTACCGTCCCAGCTGTCTGCATTATCTGGCCCATAATTATAAGCAACTAACGCTCTTTCTTGATCTCCATTATAACGATCCAACATTGCGCCATAATAATTTTCTCCAAAAGCTTTATTTACTGTTTCATTACCTAAAAGAGTACGAGCAGATTCTTCATCACGATTTTGATACGGAACGTTAAGTTGGTCTGCTAAGTTAAAAATGCTTGGGATGTTATACCCTGGATCAGCTGCGGTGCTTGGTAATACTTGCGCAACTCCTAAAGCGCCTTTATTAGACTCAAGAATTCTACCTTGGTTATCAAATTGCCTACCACTACTTTCCGCAAGGATTAAATTATCAAACACATCTTCGGTTTGATTTTGTTGTGGTTGTTCTTCTTGTTCAGCGTTTAGTAACTTGGCATCTGGGTGCAAAGAAAGAAACTGCTGTGTTTTAGCTGCGTCAGGAAATTCGTATGTTTTTCCGTTAGTATGCAATACCGAATACGCCATACAAAAACCTTTCTATTAACCGCCCATTATGTTTTTGTAATCCGCATCGGGATTACGAGCTGTAGTACTTCTATTACCTCGCGTACGCTCAAGTGCATCCTTAATTTGTTTTTCCGCATATTCATATCGTTCGGCATAAGATTCTAAAGCCAAAAACGCTTTATCTTGAGAACCCTGAAGTATCTTAATTCGCTCTACAATAGCTTGTTGCAGATCTAAGTCCATCTTAAGTTGAGTTGCTTCTCGTGATAAAGTAGAATCAACTCTTGTCCTCGCCTCATTACGTGCTCTATCTTCAAGTTGGGCATCAGACATGTTGAAATACTTCCCAGTTGGGCCTTGTTCGTCTCTTAAGGTTTTTAAATTGGCTAGTCTATTTTGAATTCCTTGTTCATCTTTTTTATCCGCCTTAAGAATAGCTTTTTGAGTGTCAGCATTTAGATTTGCAACGTACAACCCAAGATCTTTTTGCGCTTTAGCAATTTGAGCGTCAAGTTGCATTTTTCTTCCACCAGTAGCTCTGTCACTAGCTGCTTTAAGCAAGTCAAGATTTTCTTGTCGTTTAGCAACTTCGTTAAGAGCCAGTTTTTCTTTAGCGTCTTTCTTTCTAGCCCTAGAATCTTTTAGCGCTTCCTTAACAGATGGCGCGGTAGCCGCCCCTGCTTGCCCCATTGCTTGCAATGCATACGGAGAGTCACTACCCGCCATACGGAAACCAAACTCCGCCATAGCTGTATACAAGTCTTCTTTTTTAGCCTTATCAGCTAAGTACTCTTCGGTTTGTAAATAGTCTTCGTATTTTGTATCTCGATCGCCGAGCGCGGTTCGTAACTTTTTAAACTCACTTTCGGTTGTATCTTCAGGCACGACAATACCGTCAAACATTTTTTCGATATCTCTTTTAATTTCATCGTCTTGTTTTTCTTCTGTTTCTGTTTCTGTTTCTGTTTCTGTTTCTGTTTTTGGCGCTACTTCTGACGCTACTTCTGACGCTACTTCTGACGCTTCTGCGTTTGCTTTTTTTGGTGCTACTGTTGTTTCTCTTCCAATAACATCAGGGTCTGCTTCTTCTGTTAGGCTGAAAATATCTTGATTAGGAGGATTATAATCAATGTCAGCAAACGGATCATAAGGCGCAACCAAACCTTCGCCACCAGACGTTCCTAAACCAGCACCAGTTCCTGTTAATGCATTGCGTTTTGCTATCAACTTATTAAGTCTTGCTTGTTCTCCTGCACCTGGCGTTCCACCCAGTAAATCAGCGCCATCATCAAAACCACCGCCTCTACGCGCTACTATTTCTCGTTGTTCTTCTATTTCCCTATTAAGTTTACTTAGCTCTTCAGAACGTAGCATTTCCCTTGTTGTATCCCTAGGGCTAAGTTCATCTGAGTTTTTAAGGCCGTAACGAGGATCGAGTACTGACGCATTTATACTTGCCTCGTCAGCAGGATTAATTATTGGTACTAGAGCGTCAGAAAGATTTCGTTGTTCTCCATTTAATTCGTCCCTTAATTCTTCACGAGCCATTTCTATAAGGAACGGATCATAATTTTCTGGGTTTTTTAGAGCTTCTCGCATAGCTGCTCGTGTAGCTTCTGTGTCAGCGTCGTTTTGGACAAGTTCACCATCAGCGTACCCTTGTATTTCACCACCGCCAGCAAATGCAAGTAACCCACCACTAGCGGCTCTAGGTATCATTCCTGGCCCCATAGGAAGTTGATTCATACCAGCCACACTAGGACGAGGAGCCATTTTTTGTTGCATAGCTTGCATCTGAACAGCTTGCGGTGTTGCGCCCATACCCCTTGGCATACCCATGTTGACACCTGTTGGCATTTTAGGCGCAGGAGCAGTAACAGGAGCACCACCTAACCCTTGTTGCGCCAACTGCATTTGTGGCATACTTTGTGGCGCAGGTTGAGGGCTAAATACTTGCTCTGCTACAGTAGCTGTTTGTTGTTGTTCTTCTGCTTGCGCCTCTCTCATACGATCTATAAACATACCAGCCATTACAGCTGTTGTAGGGTCAAGTATCCCCATCTGAGCAGCTTTAGCTATACTTTGTTTATTGCCACCGTATTCTTTAGCGACATCTTCAGGAGCTTGCATACTAAAAGGTTTTCCCATTGCCATTAGTTATTCCCTATTAAGTTAGCCATACCAAGACCCGCTATACCTAAACCACCTATTTGAGACACCATTGATGGGGGTTGTGCGTATGTTGTGGCTGTTGAACCAAGCCCTACTGGAATACCTCGCATCAAGTTACTGAAGTACCCCAACTGTTCCATTGGGTAGTCACGTTGTGCTAAGAAATCAGCATAAGACTGATCGAGTAGTTGTTGATTAAACCCACGTTGTTCTTGTCCAGCAGCGGCTTGCGCTTGTATTCTCTGTAGCTGATTAGATTGTGCTGAACTACCGATATCGCCAATAGTTGCACCTGCTTGAGCCGCTTGTTGTGCGCCTTGTAGACCCACTTGTTGCCCTTGAAGCCCTGTTTGTAAGCCTTGTAGCCCAAGAGTAGCGCCAAACTGTTGTGCTTGGTTTGCTTGATCAAATGCCTGTTGCTGTCCTCTAGCCTGTATAGCGCCGAGTTCTTGTTGTAAGTTACGTTCTCGTTCTGTTTGAGCTAGTAACTGCCTTGCACCACCATAAGTACCTTGCCTAGCAGCGCCTAAATTACCTGCTAAATTACCTATTTGTGCATCTCGTACCGCTTCTTGTTTGTTTACATCTACTACATTCTGCATGTACGGAGACATAAACGCTTGTTGCGCCGCAGGAGAAGTAGCTAAGTTTTGATAATTTTGTCCTGCCCCCGCAGCTATTGCACCTAGACCTGCACCTGTTTGTCCAAACCCAAGTGCTTGCGTCCCGCCTGTGTTTGCGAATTGAGCAGCTTGATCAAATTCCGGTCTTGTTTGCATACCAGCAATTTCTTGCTGTGCTCCAGTTTGCTCTGTAGTAAATCCAGCAACTCGTGGGTCTTCATAAGCCTGATAAGGTCTATTAGACTCAGCTTGAGCACGCTGCATAATATCCGTAAGATACGGCTTAGCATATTCAGGTAAGTTACTCTGATGTATTTCCTGACTCTTTGGTGCTGGTGGTGGTGATGGACTGCCTTTACCCATTTATATCTCCTAAACCTGTATTAGCAACAGGTAATTCGTATGTGTTCCACAACGGTTTGTGTCCGTCAGTTTTAAAAATCTTAGCCCATCCTGGTCTACCAGTGGACTCAATACCACTACATTCGTTATCAAAAGCCCATTTTTGCAACAAATCCAACATCTGAGCTTTCCAACTTTCTAACTCTACACCCCCCGTAAATACCATATCTAAGTACTTTTTACGTGGGTACTGCGCCATCATAGTAACAACTGCGCCTTTAATACTTTCTTCATCAAATGCAATCCAAAGCGTGTAGTCGTAATCGGTAAT
>Ga0187219_1000808_pt1 | contig 15178 bp, 28 predicted proteins | sample 13SPOviralmetaG_FD_130162 | JGI IMG/M metagenome (GOLD analysis project Ga0187219, IMG submission 130162) | Marine viral communities from the oligotrophic San Pedro Time Series (SPOT) site, San Pedro Channel, CA, USA - 13 SPOT_SRF_2010-07-21... | ecosystem: Environmental > Aquatic > Marine >... | reverse complement strand
CATAACAGCAGCATCCTCCTGATAATAACCCAATTTCAACCAATTACTGATATTACCTATAACCTCAGCGTTTAATTTAGTCTTACGACCAGCCATTACGTGTCCTTACTATGAATTAACAAACTAAGTATATCATTAATGCCTATATCAGAGAACATCCTGCCATTATAAAATTATACGGGGTGCTTAATACTTGGGTACTCTTGAAAACACTTATATCTGTGCCATTATGACTTCTCTGCCAATCCGAGAAAACACTGAAAATGCCATTATTATGTGCGGGGGGTTAAGCCTCGTACTTGCATTCGATCTAGCGATGTTTGACCCACCCCTCCCTTAAAACAATTTAGGACTGCTACTCGCTCTAGAGCATAGCAACTAGCAAATAATAATCAGTTTACTTTTGGCTTCTCACCATATGGGAGTTGTTTTGTATCGGAGTTTCTGCTATAGGAAAAGTGAAGAATTTTTGAGCAAAAAAAAAGCCCCCGGATTTCTCCGGAGGCTTTGATTTAGAATGCGTCTTGCATATCTATGTTGTAAGGAATCGTATCTCTAGCATTCACTTTATCATCTGCGATATGCAAAGCACTTAACATTGCAACTTTAAGCAAACGACCAAATTCTACGTTACGACCAAAAGAATCTAATTCATTTTCTAGAATGTTTGTGCTTGATTTGAAGTAGTCATCAGCGCTCACACCCTCGTTAATGGTTAGCATCTTTGTGTTGTTGTCTAAATTGTATCGTTTTTTGTTTAGCTCTATATCCCACGTTGAGCCGTTGTAGTAGTGCAAACGTGCTCCGGCGTTCCATAGTTCGTTAAGTTTGTTATATAGTTCGTATGTTGTTAATTCCATTTTTTTTTCCTTTGTTTTATAAGAACCTTGTTGTTCTTATATATATATTATATCACAGTGCATTTCGACTCCTGTTAGACAAGTCTCAGGCTTTACTTCATTACATTTTTTTTCAATCCGAGTTTAATACGATCGCCCCGCTTCGCTCCCTCCCTCCCTAGTATGACATTTATTAAGTGCAGATACAATCGGGATTTGCACCTGCACTTAATTCGTAACTAATTCAATCTAAGATTTATTAGTTAAGATAATATATATGATTCTCATCATTCTCTTTCTCCTTTGTTTGTTTAGTATTGCTTAATTTTCTTGAGAGTGTCACATCTACAATAACTAATTTCGTATCTGCGACACGCACAAGGTCTAATCGGCATATTGCTCATATCTAGTCTTTAGACATTTAGAACATCTCTTAGTACGCCTATGCTGAAAGTGTCTTTCATCATTCGGTACTTGTTCACAAGTTTCAAATGCCTCATCAAACTCTACGATTCTTTTATAAAGAGAATCAAAGATTTCAATAAGGTCATCTGCTCTTTTTCCTATGTGTCCTCTTTCATCATCATCACTCCAACCAAGTCCGTTGGGATAACAATTTAAATGATGAGTACTTATAGCTTTAGAGTCTGTACAGTATTCGGCTTTCTCCTCGTCCCAAGCAACTTCACAACACTTGCATTCTTTGTCCTCCTTAGTTGGAGGACAATTCCAATGTATTATCCTGCTTAGTTCCTGCTCGGCATATCCTCTGCTTTCAGAAATAATCTGAAATGCTTGTCTTGTTAAGATGCTCACGCAACCTCCTTTATTACTTTGACAAATCTTGAGATGACTACGAACATCACTAGCCACAGAACTAAATCCAAGCCGTTGAATATCACATCTCCGTTAATGTCTAACTTTGTATTTATAAAATGGAATACGCTATCCATAATTTCCTCCTTGTTGTTGATACTATAAGTATAACATAGTGAAATTGGGGTGCACTTAAACAAGTTCTAAAGTCTTATCATTAAGTAGATTTTCAATCCGGGATTTATATTCTGATTAGAGTGCCCCGCCAGCCCTCCCTTGAAACAAGTAGCATACACTCATCAAGACGCAATGTCAATCGAACATTTGTTCTAATACACCACCATTGGCGTATTATACCACATCTGAATGCCAATGTCAAATGGTCAATCTAGGTTTCTCCATTTTGACTTGAAATCTAGTCCAAGTTTTGTTATGCAATCTTATTTGCATTCTAGACCAAAAAAAAACACCCAGAAAAATTAATCTCTGAGTGTTTTGATTTAGCGGATTGAGTAATAAAGCTCGCTACACTTCAAGACAGAAGTTATCTCTTAGGCTCGTAGCCGTTGTAGATATCTTCAAAGATGTCAGCATTTAAGAGTTCATTTCTGAACATCTTATTTAGTGAAGCATCTATGTCTGAAATCACATCGTCTTTGATTTCAGCTTCTGCTTTTGCATTAGAAACTTCATCAGCTGAAACTTCTTTAACGATAATGATGTGAGCTGTTAGCTCAACGAGTAGTTTTGGTATATCCACCTCCTTACATAATAAGTATACCATAGTGAAATTGACTCCCTTTAAGACAAGTCTTACCCTTATATCATTAAGTAGATTTTCAATGCGGAAACTTGATTACGATCTAACTGCCCCGCAAGCTTCCCGCCCTCCCTAGTATGACCTTTATTGGTGCAAATTTCAAGCCGAAATTTATTTCACAAGCGCACAAGCTCACATTATAGCACATCTCAGTGCGGATGTCAAGTGGGCAATCTAAGTTTATTTTATTATCTACATTTTCAATCTGAAATCTGCTATACAATTTTATTTGTATTTTGAAGCAAAAAAAAACACCCAGAGAAATTAATCTCTGGGTGTTTTAATTTAGTTAGGTGTTAGCTTCTCGTATTGCTCTGTTAAGTTGTTTTTTGAAGTCATCAATCAATTCATTCTTTAGATAAATTCTTACATCCATAATTTCTAGCTGTAAGTCTTTATCACTGTCACAAATAATTTTGCTATCATCACGATACCAGATTGTTTTTCTTTTCCAGTAGTAACTGTAACCGAGATGGTTACCTACTTTTTTCCACTGGCTAGAATAAAAATCATCTAACTCAAAATTTCTAACTCTAGAAACTAACTCTCTAACTTTAGAAACTAACTTAGTTGTATAAGGTTGTATAAAGATACCTACAACAACACAACTAACGGCTAACAGTATTATATCTCCTAGTGGAGAGATAAAATAATTATTCAATTTTTCTCCTTTGTTTTTAATTGATACTTAATTATATCATACTGATATTGAGTTCCCTTAAGACAAGTCTTACACTTATGTCATTATGTACATTTTCAATGCGAGAACTTCATTCTGATCAAAGTGCCCCGCTGCGCTCCCACCCTCCCTAGTATGACATTTTCATTGGACAGAAGTCAATCCGAAAAAAAGAAACTCATTATTTGAATTTGCAATCCAAGTTTTGATGTGCTAAGAAATTACATTTGCATTTTAGACCAAAAAAAAACCCAACGAAATAAATCGTTGGGTTTTTAATTTTATTTGTATCCTATATTTTTAAGATATTGTGCTTCATCTTTATAGTCATCAATCAATTCAATCAATTCATCTAAAAGATTTTCATCAATAAATTCTATTGCTTGACTGTAATCTATTTCATTGTCAATCATTTTTTCAAATGTTCTGTAAATAAAATAATACTTATCTGCAAATTTACCTTCGGCTAAATCAATAACTCTATCATAAAGAATAGAGAGATTAATTTCTCTAACCCATTTATGCGGTTTTTGAATATAGTCATCAAGTTCTTGTGCAGTAGTAAACTGCAAAAAATAATCGGTGTCTATAAGATAATGAGTGTATAGATGTTTCTCTATATGAAAATTCACATCATACTCATCAATAAAGTCTGTACAACTTTTTAATACAGTGTGTATTGCATTTCTTATTTGTGCTAACCCGATTACTTCAATTTGAGTTGTTAGCAGTATCTCTTTAAACGATTTGTTCATAATCACTTCCTTAATTGCTTAATTAATTATACCATACTGTAATTGATATGTGCCTAGACAAGTTCTAAGCACATATCATTAATAGTATTCTTAATCCGAAACTTTATCTTGGATAAAGTCGTTCCCTGTTTCATAGGTATAGTATTTAAGTTGTACATCTAAGTCGCCACCTAAACTATCTATGCCTAACTCGTTATAAAGATTAGTTTCAATAAACTCTATCAATTCATCTTGTGTCATCTTTAGAGTTTCTTGTTCCTTATCCTCATAAGTAAAGTCTATAAAGACATTTACTCCAAGTGTTATCTCAGGGATATTATTTAGTATTTGTGTTTCGTTCATATTCTCCTTAATTGCTTATATACAATTATACCATAGTGAATTTTGATTTGATTTAGACAAGCTGCACACTCTCAGCATTATTGGGATTTTCAATCTGGATTCTAAGTAGAGTGCCCCATTAGCATTCCCACCCTCCCAGTCTCACCAAATTAAGCAAAAAAATAGTCCGAGTTTTTACACTCGGACTATTTAATAGTTAGTTCCTTTCTAATTTAGGTGTATGATGAGGCTGAATAATATCAGTATGTTCTGAAATTATATCAACTAAAAAGCATAAATTATAATTTAATTTTTTTAGTTCTTCTTTTATATCATAGGTTTCTTCCCATAAATCATTTAATTTTGCATCACTCATTTTTTAAACTCAATTCCAAAAACATCAGCTAACTCTTTAATGTCTTTACCAATATGTTTTCTGTTGTCTTTAGGGTTTCGCTTAAAGGTATTCGTATAACCTGAAGTTCTCAAAATCATCATAGCCATAATAGTTAGCTTTGCGTTAATCTCTTCAAGTTCATCGGCATATTCTGGTGCGTTGTCATAGACAAGGTCTGCGATATAACGATAGTCTGTTTTATCTTCGGCATTACTACACTCAACTTCTATTCTGTCACACATAAGTGTTCCTTTCAATTGATTAATATAATTATACCATAGTGAAATTGACACCCCTTAACACAAGAACCACCTTGTCCCCATTAATGAGATTTTCGATCTGAGATTGCCACTTGAACAAGTAGTGTACAAGTGGCACCTTCAAAAGCAACAACTCAATCTGGACAAAAAAAAGGGGGGATATTATCCCCCCTTTTTAATCTCACTTCTTAATAAATTTCCGTGCATAATTGCTGATTATAGTTTCCTCGGCTTCAATGACTTTGTAATCATCTTGACCATCAGCAACATAATCGGCATAGCTTCTAACGATTTCGTAATCATCTACATCAACAACATAAGTGCCGTTATCTCCGTGAGATATAGAATGAACATTTTCCCAAATGTCATCATCTTTGAAATTGTTAGAGTAAACACCTAGCGACAGATTTCCCGGAATGCTCTCGTGAGCTATGCCCACAAGTCGTGCAAACGCATAACTTAAATCGCCTACGCGACCTTCCATCGTTTCTGCAAGTTTATCAATAAGTAAACCGACAGTATCTGGACTTCCGTGCCAGTGTAAATACATTTGAGGACTGATTGCCGTATGTGTCACGCCATCTGTCATCACTTCTTTTTTAAGAACAACGATTGCTCTATCTCCCATAAGTTTTCTCCTTTGTTTGATATATATATTATATCACAATGAAATTGCATATCAACTACACAACCTGCACACACACTTCATTATTTGGATTTTCAATCCGACTTTAGATCTCGGCTTCACACTTTATCAGTGCCTGATCAAGTGTGACAACAACAAAGCCCCAAATTAATGGGGCTAAGTCGTAAGTAGCTACAACAAAGGGCAGTTTTGCTACTATTTAATTCTCGTGTAGTCCCACCTATCTTTTATAAGTTCGTGAAACCAACCACTAACTTTTATTGGGGGTAGTAGTTCATCATCATTTTCTTTTGTAAACTCTACTAGCCATTCTGTAAAAGCACCTAAAAGAAAAACATCAAATGGTACATCATAATATAAATACTCGCTCTCGTTAGCGAAAATAACAAAAAGAGTTTCGTTATCCCAAGAGATAGCATTCATCATAGATGAAGTATCAATAGCGAAAAGTTCGCCTTTTGGATAGTTGTCAGCAAAAAATTCTTTAAACTGTACAAAAATTTCAGCTTGATTTACTTTATCCAAAAACTCTTGTAGGTTATCCATTTAAAGCCAACCCCTCTCTATACAAATCCTCTTGCATATTTAAGAAGTCATCATAGCCAACAAAAAGATTTCTAAAGTACATAAAATTCTCATCATCAACTTGTGGGCAACCCCAATTTTTCCATTCCTCTAAGAAATTAGAAAATAAGTATGGGTTGTCTAAGTTGTGTAATACAGAAAGTCTTTCTGTTCTAACAACTTGGGCTAAATCAAAATCCCCATAAGATTTTAATTCCTTAATAAATTGTCCAAGCATATAAATATACTCGCCAACCAATTTACTTTTTTTTTTAATAATCATATATAGTCCTTTGTTTGATTGCACACTCCAGATTAGCAGTATTCCTAATGATTGCAAGGTTTTAATTGTATTTAAAGGCAGACTTATCACTTGTTCGCAACGCGAACAAGTGATACCTCATTACGCAGATTTCTAATCCAAAGTTTGCATATCTCATATATGCTACCTATAATGGTTGTATCAAATAAAGGAGTACTACAAATGTATACGGAAATGAAAAATATAGAAATGTCTAACTTTGCAATTGATGAGGATATTGATTTTGAGATTGAATGGGACAGTACTATTAGCGATATTAATGAGATAGCTATGGAACTTAATAACTTAGGTTGGAAATATTTTTCAGCAGGTGGTTTTTTAGGTTGGAATAGAAGTGCTAGTAACACGGGAGTATATGAACTTAACGGCGAAACTTTAAGAGAAATATTTTTTTGTTATGATACCGAGATGATTATAGTAATAGATTTTACCAATGTTAAAAATGGTATCTTTGAAGTAGGTATGTCGCACCACGATAGACCTATGGGGGAAATAATGTATTTTGTACAAGAACACTATTTAGAAGTAGAGAACGAATGGGAAAGCCCTAGAACACATTGTATAGATGTAGCAACAGAAAAAGGAATAATAGTATGAACGATATAGAAGATTTTGATAGTTATGTTGAAGATATGATAGATAGTGCAGATTTGCATAGAAAAGCTATAAGAGAAAATCAAGATATTGAAAATGCGTTTATTAGTTGGAATGGTAAAAGCGATATAGAAAAGCTAGAATATATTGATTATATGACAACAGAATATATGGAATATAACTGTGGTTGCACTCAAGATGATAAAGGTAATGTCAGGTGGGTAAATCTAATTTGTTACAGATGTAAATTTGTAAATGAGATAAGAAAAACTAAGCCAGAGTTACTAAAAGGTTATCGTTGGGTTAGACCAGAAAGCCACTTTGTATGTTAAGCGAATGCAGAATGCCTACTTGTGATAATGAGTTTGTGTATGGTAATAACGGACTACCTTTAGTAACGGGACAAGTTTGTGATGATTGCAATGACTTAGTTGTTAGTGCAAGAATAGTAATGATGAGTAAAAATGTTTAAGAAAAAGAAAAAGATCTTTTGGTATTCAAGTCAAATTGATGATATGTGGAAGAAGATAAACGCAGGAGTTGAAGTAAGAGTTAAGAACTACTTGCGATAAGCTATATACATTACAAACCGAGATTAACACTTGGGGCGTTCCGCACCAAGTGTTACCCATTAAGTATATTTCTAATCCGAGGTTGCATACTTTGGATATGCAGTTATAATGTAGTCAAGTAATCAATTAATCTTGTAGTAGGTCTATAAGATTAGGAGAAAAATTATGTTAGAAAATAGAAGTACTTTTAGAGGAGTTGAACAAGCTATCGTTCGTGATAACCCTTTTTCAGCTATGGGTACAAATACCGAGGGGTTGTTAACTTCTCGTGAATGTATTGAAAGTGCAAATTTAGATTGGAAAGTTGAGTTAATGCCGACTTATGCAAAATTGCCTAATGGCGAATTTGTAGAAGTTTCTCATAATCAAATCCCTATGCGTATGGATACTATGTATCCTTTTAAGGCAGTAGGTAATCGTTATGTACCATTTCAGAATACAGATGTATTCGGTTTTATGGATAATGTAATTGATGATTTTGGGGCTAGGTATAAAAATGCAGGTACATTTTCCAATGGTGCTATTGTCTATGTTACTTTACAGTTAGGCGAGGATATTGTAATTGGAGATGATAAGGTTGTACCTTATTTTACAGTTATTAATTCTCATAATGGCTCTACGAGTATCAAGGCAATAACTACACCAACTAGAATTACTTGCTCTAATACTTTACAGTTAGCAGTTGCTAATAGTGTTTCAAGCTTTAGCTTTAAGCACACCTACAACGCTAGTAGTAAAGTTATACAAGCTAAGGAAAGTCTAGAAATTGGTTATAAATATTATGATGAGTTCAATAGAGAATTAAATAAACTTGTTGAAGTCAACGCTAATGTTGATGACCTTAAAAAAATGCTTGATGTTGTTTATCCTAGCGTTGAGGAGAGAACAGACATTGATGGAAATATTCTAAATGAGGGTGCTATAACTAAAGTTAAATTGGCTCATAACAAGATTGTAGAAAATTTTGAAAAAGCCGATAGTTACTCTGTTGTTAATAATGCTTGGGGAATGCTCAATGCAGTTAATGATTGGGAGTTATGGTCAGCCGAAATACGAGGTAGTAACGACAGGTTTGAAAGACAAGCCAAAACTTCTGTTAATGGGCGAATACACCCAATTACAGATAAGGCGTTTAACTACATAAAAAGGGAATTGATTTCAATTTAAATATATAGACCTACTACAAACTTTTACAAGCTAGGAAATTCCTAGCTTGTTTTTTTTTAACGAGAGATCGTTTTGGACTTATGACTTGCCACGTCAGTGATCAAGTCATACCTCATTATCAAAAAATTCAATCCGAAGTTTGCATAAGAATACAGAAGTGCTAATCTTAGATAGTCAGATTAATTAAGGAGATATTATGGAACAAAAAGATATAGATGAACTGTTGAATGACAGTAATCAAAACATATTAGGCGAGTACGACCTTACAGAAATGTGCATAGACTTAACACATAGCGAGTTAGTTAATGTTATAGGTTGGACACTCAATGAAATAGGTTACGATAAGAAATTATATAGTAATCAACAATTATTAGTTAATTGTATTATTCATCAAATAAATAAAGCTAACGCAAGGAAAGAGGGTTTATCAATATGAGACCTGTTCGTGAGGAAGTCGTTAATAACGCACCAAGTAAAGGTAGACCAAGCAAAATATTTAGTGATGAAAATATAAAGACAATGAAAGAAAACCCTAATCAATGGTATGAACTAATGAGTACTACTACTCCAAATTACAAGAGTGTTACTGCAAGTTATCAATCATCTGCTAGGTACTTTAAAGACAAACTGTTTAGGAGACAACAGTTGGATATAGAGTGGAGAACAGTACAAAATTACAAAGAACAAACTGCAATCATTTATGCAAGAGTGATAGGGGATACAAGTAATGGAACTAATTAAATTACCACTTCATCAAGAAACAATTGAACTATTAAAGTTACAAGGTGTTACCTTTTTAGGTGATGATGAAACTTTTTACTTTAGAGGTAAAGATGAGGTGAAAGATAAATGGGGAACATTTGAACTAGGTTTATATACAGAAATGGATATTGAAAATCAATATGATGAGGACAGAGTTATACCTTTTCATTTTCAATTAAGTTTCAATGGAGAAAAAGTAGCGACATTTGAAGTCACACCAAAGCTATTGAATTACATTCAGTTAGCAATAGGTGATAGAATTACAAACGGAGAAATGGCTAAAGCTCTACTTGATGATGTCAAAGATGACACTCCACCCGATTGGATTTCACCATAATCATCTCCTTTGTTTGATTAGTGAAAACTAAACCCTCTCTTCGGAGAGGGTTTTTTTACGCTGTGAACGATCTTCAGATTTACTACTACATAACGGCTCTGTACTTGTGTAAGCTATGCTCCTTAACGAATACGGCATTGGCACGTGTGCGCCCGCGCAACAAGTGCCACACTCATTACTTGCATTTTCAATCTGAGTTGCTAATATGGTATTAGCAATCAAATAAGAAAGAGGTATATTATGAGCCATTTTGTAGGAGTAGCGTTTATTCCAAGAGATGATGATTACGAAGTTAATGAGGACTATTCTAAAGCAGAACAAAATTTAGACAATATGTTTTCTATGGGGGAAGCACTACAAAGTGAGTACCTAACTGAACTACTAGCACCTTACAACGAACAAGATGATAGATACTGTGAAGTTAGCCCCGACCTAAACGACAGAGCAACAACATTATTACAAGCGTATTATAGCCCTAAGCGTAATACTGAAAAAGTCAATGAGATGTGTGAAATGTTTATTGAGCGTGAGCGTGGTTGGGCAGAGAGAACAACTAAGTGGAGTGCAGAAACAAAAGAAAGTAGCAGTTTATCTCTTGCCGAGATAAGTACAGAATTAGAACCAATAATGGCACTAACTAAATTATTTAGAAGTGGTACTTTTGATTTAGATAATGAAGTACATTTAGAAATGTTTAAGAAAAGTTTGATAGATACAGAGGACTTTGAAATAAATGATGATTACCAAGTCTTTAGCCACTATTACTACAATGATGAGGGCTATTGGGATTGGTACGAAATTGGTGGGCGTTGGGACAATTACTTTTCACAAGATAATGCTAACAATGTCTTAGAGGATATTTCTTTACTTAAAGGAACTCGTATGGTTAAGAAGCTACACAATGTTGATTGGTTTGCGACTGTGGGTTTAAAAGATGAGGATATTGAAAACAGAAACTTAGATAATAAAGTAATCAAATCTTGGAAAAAAGATGAGCTAGGAGAGTTTATCTTAGAAAATGACAAGCGTGTTGTTGATGAGTACTACACCACCGAGGAACTACTTGATGAAGAAGTTGAAATCAAGAAGTATGGAATGATGAGTATTATAACCGAACAATATGGTTGGGAACAAGAAAGTCAAATGGGTATGTTTGGTACTTCTGAAAAAGATGTAATGTCTGATGATGATAAAGCATTTACAGAAAGTAGTTGGGACAAACTCGTTGATGAGAGAATTGATGAAATGCTTAAAGATGTAGATGACAATGGCGTTTGCAAATGGGTAGCAGTAGCAGTAGATTTTCATATATAACTGTACCCTGTTGTATGTGAATAACAAGCCCCTCGTAAGAGGGGTTTGTGCGTTAGGTACATAAGTTAGATCTTGCATTCACACTTTGCATAGCCATATGCAAGTGTGACCTTACTCATTACATTATGATTCAATCCGAATGCCGATTTGACATTGCCACAACGATGAGGTAAGCTATTAGTACACCAGTTGTTGAGAACTAATTCACGGGGTTCTCTAAGTGCCAAACTGTTAATAGAAAGCAAACGACTGGTCTACTGAGAAATATGAGTGCGGTTGAAAATGACTAGCAATAGACATCAGTAGCACAAACAGTATAAGGAGGAGACTTAAAGAGATGTTGCCCGGTAATCTAAGTAAGCTACTTAGACTTCGTAACCAAGACATAAAAGTGCAGGGGCAGGTTACCGAACTAGTCTCCACCTTTAATCAAAAGGAGGATACTTAATGGAATTACTAAAGTGGGAGGATGCGAATCCTCATAACGCTAAAGGAGAGCTGGACCTGTTACTAGGACTCACTATCACTGGATACGGATATGTAAATGGTGATATCTGCGACTTTCTAGTACTCAAGGTAGAGAGAGATGGTGAGAAACTTACTACTTCACACGGAGATGAAATAGCATTATGCATCAGCCAAGATGCGGAACTTAATGGTGGAGGATATGTTGGGTTTATAGACCCTACAGAATTTGAAGCTACAAAATGGGATGGGGCGCGCATATGATAGCAATGGTGATAAGATGGCTACTTAAGCAACAAAAGCGAAATAAACTTTCAGCCTAATCACTGATTGCATAAAAGAAAAAGACCCCGGAGGTGAAAGCTTCCGGGTTTTTTTTATTCTTCCGTCTGATGTATACATAATGAGCCGTTATGTGAAAGTTATGGATCGAGTGGAGAGAGATGGTAATTTTACCTGATCTGTTCGTCCTACATAAAGACTCGTCAACTCTTTACATAACGACCCGTTGTGTATGAGAAAAATACCAGACAGAAGCTGCTTCTGGGACTTTAAAAGCCTATAAACATTGACTTTTTTTAGTAAAAAAGATCAGAGTTAGGTTCGCTGGGAATATTCACACATAATGAGCTGTTGTGTAGTAACAGCTGCGCATCAGCTGCTGGGAAGCTCATACATAGCTGAACCAAACGTTACTACATAATGAGCCGTTATGTACACGTGTTTACCCTGATGGGTGAAAGACTTTTCACAATCGAAGCACTTTGTGCTTTACCCCTTCACAAATTTGGTACCTTGTGAATTGTTACTTGTGTTCCTTACCGCTCGTTAAGAACGCAGATTCACAGTTGACCGCTCCCCGCTCAACTGTGACCTCATTATTACCATTCCTAATCCGAAGTTACGTATACCATTATTAGATCTGCTAATCCGAAATTTGCATTCCCCGTGATTACCTGCTACTCTAGGTATATCAAGAGGAGGACTATGGAAGAAGAATTAGAATGTACAGGGGACCATCTGTACGAAAACTATATAGCAAGATACATTCACTGCTCATTATGTATAGAGGAAATCCCAGATGGTATTTCCCCCAGAATGTATGCACATAATGAAGTTGGAATATTAATAAACGGAGATATACAAGTTTGGTGTATTAGACACGAAAAGAATGTTGTTATTTTTGATATGGAGAAGTCATCAATGATGATAGACCCTGATGTTGACGAGTCAACTATGCTATTAGGCGAGTGTGGAGAATGCAATGACTAGAGAAGACTGGAGCTATGGCGAACTAGCACTGTTTGACCATAAGAAGCAAGTAAAAGAATTTGGATGGTGTGCGTGTGAGGAACAAGAGTACTTTCCATACGGCAACTGCCCGAAGGTGTCATTATAGATCGTTTTCAATGCCGATTTGCAATTGGCGGTAAAACATTCTATAATAGAATTATCAATTAATGGAGGAATATGGATATTAGAACAAACGTAAACTATCTCAGGATAGGTTTAGATGTAGCTCTAGACCTTTTGACTGATGAACAACTTGAAGAGTGGAACAAAGTAATGGAGGAAGAGTAATGCCTTACTATACAATGGATGAGTCATACACTGAATACGCAAAGGGAAAAAGAAAGATTGTAGTTTTTGCTGAGTCTTTACAAGATGCTAGTGATGGTAATTACGAATTCAATGACATTATAGAAGAATATGGACAGGATGCGGAAACAACCGATACGCATCCACACTATGAAACTCTTAAAGAAGAACCTAACCTAGCGTTTCCTGATGGTGAGGAAGAATAATGGATAAAGTTTATACAGTATTTGTTTCGTTTCACGCTAGAGACGAAGAAGATGCAGAAGATTTTGTTTTGTCTATGTCGGGTTCAGACTGGTTAGAACATTTACAGGAAGAGGAATAATGCACGAACAAGTTGAACCAGAGTTGAAAGCAATCCGTAGAGAAGCTACAGAACGAGTCATTGAGTATCTTTACTATGAAGAAAAGAAGCACTTTGAAGAAGTGACGGGATACGATGGTGATGAAGAGACTCTCATTATTAAGATACACAATGCCATTATTCACGATGACTGGTCTGAGTTTCCTGATGGAGAGAATCATATCTTCACCCATTTGACGATAGTAGGTTTCTGGGATAGACTAGAAGAACAATTAAGAGAGGTACTATACAATGGATAAAAGAGAAATGACACCTGAAGAATGGAAAGACCATTACAAACCCATTATTAATACAATTAATGAGAATCATAACTACCTAGACAAGGATGGTAATAAGCTTTACGGATACTTTGACCCTTGGGACGAAAAGGAGCAAGAGTTTCTTCAGAGTCTTGACCACAACTACATATGGACTCTTATAACAGAAGATAACCACGACTATCTTCTCTCCGGTGCGTGGACTATTAACCGAATGGAATACTACGTATGCGAGGTACCTTGGACTGGTGAAGCAGGCAACGATGTAGCTGATTTTGGCTGTTGCTGTGATGCTGAGTTACCTGAGTGCTGTGAAGATTGCTGTAAGAAGACTCACGAACACATTAGAGACTACGAGTGGGTCTGGACAGATGAAGGAGCTAAGGAACATATGAAATGCTGTCCTGAGCTCAGAGAAAGTAAGATTTAGCTCATAGTGCCCTCCATTATGATAATGAGAAGATCCCAGAACAATGTGTTTTGGGATTCTCTCTACACAAATTTCAAACTCGCATCATTATAGATCATTTCTAATCCGATTTAATCCCATTATCTATATACTCAATGCCGCCATTAAGTAGCTACCTAATCAGGATTGCTCACCATATTCATATGCGACTCTGAGCCAGTTACGTCCTTCGGGGATCATCTTATTGTAGAAGCCCCATCCTTTGGAAAGGATGCCATCTGCTGCAGTACTAGCGTATTCTAAGATCTCTTCCTTCTGTATATCAAGATCTATAGCTTCAAATGCAGCTGTTATGCCTGCCCAGCTGTCTACATAATACTTAAGAAGAGGATCTCCAGCATCATATGCAATCTTTAATGCCAAGATGCGTACTGAATCACCTGTTTCCCAATCTGCTATAAGCTTTTTCCCAGCTGCCTTCTCCGCCTGAACTGCAGACAAGATGAATTTATCCTTGAGGCGGTGTTGAAAAGTATTGTCCCACACGTTCCATATAGATCCTGTAGGGTCTCCGATATAACGAGACGCAACGGACTTAGCTCTCTGCTGCTGCTCATACTCTCGAAGCGCCTTCACCTTGAACTTATAGAAGAGTCCCCTTCTTATTTGTCGAAAGAATGCCATACCAGTTGCTGGTATGTATATTGTTTTCATTGATATCCTCCTTGTAATTATTATAGCAGCCCATCTGAGCTTGTCAAACTGCTGGTTATGTAGCTACCTTATGATATTGTTTTGAGGCAACACAAATATCATACTCATTATGTGTACAATTAATCCGAGCTTTTAATCCGAGATTCTAATCCGATTTTCCTAAGACTTCTTTCAGCTTTACTAGGTACTGCTCTCTTTTTTCTAT
>Ga0187219_1000801_pt1 | contig 15229 bp, 18 predicted proteins | sample 13SPOviralmetaG_FD_130162 | JGI IMG/M metagenome (GOLD analysis project Ga0187219, IMG submission 130162) | Marine viral communities from the oligotrophic San Pedro Time Series (SPOT) site, San Pedro Channel, CA, USA - 13 SPOT_SRF_2010-07-21... | ecosystem: Environmental > Aquatic > Marine >... | reverse complement strand
TTTAAAAAATAAAGTTAAAGAGCATAACGATAAACATTCTAAAAAAGTGACTTTAGGTCAACTCAAGAAGATTTATCGTCGTGGCGCTGGCGCTTTCTCCTCCAGCCACCGCCCCGGAAAGACCAGAGGTCAGTGGGCAATGGCCCGAGTAAATACATTCCTTAAAATGGTTAGGGGAGGTAAGGTTAAAAAGTCTTACCGTGCTGCTGATCAAGACGTAGCCAAAGGTTCTGAGGAGTATTACCTTGAGCAAGAGGGGGAGGCTTTTATTGACTTTCAAGATATTGAGTTTGATATAGCTCACCTTGATCTAGTTAAGGCTGGAGCTAATGAGTGGGAGCAAGATGATTCAACAGAAGATCTTGAATACACAGAAGCAGAAAAGAAAACTTTAAATAAACCTTTCCGACTAAAAGACGGCAAAAAAAAGTATGGGGTTTATGTAAAAAATCCAAAGACTGGCAATGTGATTATGGTTAAGTTTGGTGATCCCAACATGGAAATCAAGCGGGATGACCCAGCTCGTCGTCGCAGCTTTAGAGCTAGACATAAATGTGATACAGCTAAAGACAAAACGACCCCTCGTTACTGGAGTTGTAAGTTTTGGTCTAAAAAACCTGTCAGCCAGATGGTTTCTAATGAAGTTCTAGCTTGGGACGAAGAAGAAGTTTATAGCGAGTGGGTTTGGGATGATGAAGGCTTTGCTGATCATCAAGACTTATTAAACGCCTTCCCCTTCTTGGAGAGTGTGCGAGAAATCATTGAAGAAGAAGAGATTTAGAGTATAATCCTGCATGGCCAACTGCCCTGCAAAAGATCTATACTTTGTCCATATACCTAAAAATGCTGGCTCCTCCATTGAAGAAGTCGGTCTAGATCATGGCATAAAATGGGGCAAAGAATTCTTTAATCAAAAACTTTATAAATTTTTTTTAAATGGCAAGCTTGTAAGCTTAGCTCATTGGCATTTACCGTATGGAGTAAGAAAATACGATAGAGAGCCAGATAAATGCTTCTGCGTAGTGAGGAATCCTTACGAAAAAATTGTCAGTAGCTATAATTACCATAGCCAAAATTTTGCCCAGATCCAAAAATTAACTCTTAATGAGTACATAGATGAAGGTTTAAAATTTTCCTTTGTTAATGAGTTCAGTTTTGATAATCATCATAGGCAGCAAAGCGCTTACGTCTTCCATAAAGGAGAAAAAGTTATCGAGAATATACTGAGATTCGAAAACATTTCAGAAGATTTCAAGAAGCTTACAGGCTTAGAGCTGTCTAAAAAAGTTAATTCTTCGCCTGTTGATGCTTGTACGATTGAAGATATTTCAGATAAGAATATCCATCTTATCAATTATTTTTACCACGAAGATTTTGAAAATTTTGGATACGAAAGGATAATCAGATATTAGGATGAAAGTATTATTTATATCCGACTTTACACTAGAGCATAGTATAGGAGGCGCTCAAGTAAGCAATAAGCTAATTATTGATAAAGGTAGGGAGTTGGGTTTTAATATAAAAGAACATGATCACGAATCATCAATTACTGATTTTTTTTCATCTTATGATTTAGTAATAAATTCTAATTTAGCTGTGATCAGTCATATATCGCCTGAAAAAATGGCTTTAATAACTAAATTTCCGAACTATGTAAGGCTTGAGCATGATTCTTGTAATTATTTAAGCTCTGAAGGAAGAGAGGACTTATTTAAAAACTCAAAATTAAATTTCTTTTTAAGTCGCTACCACTATCAATTTTTTACAAAAATGTATGGTAATTATTTTAAAAATGTTGAAATAGTTTACGATCCAATTGACACTAGCATTTTTAAAAAGAGCCAAGATGAAAAAATATATGACGTAGTATATTGCGGCTATCTGCACGAACTTAAAGGAGTACATAACTTAATATCTTTCGCTAAACAAAATCCAAATAGAAAAGTAAGTATTTTTGGATGGGGGGATCGAGATTACACACCGCTTTTTGATAAAGTTGAAAATATTGAATTTTTAGGCCATAAACCTCATGAAGATATGGCTAAAATATTTCAGCAATCAAAAGCTTTATTTCATTATCCCATTGTAAATGAACCTTTTTGCAGAATGGTGGCTGAAGCTTTATTGTGTGGTGTGGAAGAAGTTATAGGAGATAAAGAAAGGATTGGGGCTTACCTAGAGTTCCAAGAAGTGGGATATGATAATTTTAAAAACGGATGTGAAAATGCAGCAGAAAACTTTTGGTCTAAAATAAAAATATGAGTAAAAATAAAATATCAGTAATATGCTCAGTTTATAATTCGTCCCAATGGTTGCCTTTATATTTAGAGGCTGTTAACAAACAGTTAGAAAAGAATTTTGAGATTGTTTTCGTTGATGCAAATTCAACAGACAATTCTGTGCAGTTAATTTGTGATTTTGAATTTCGCGAAGGTATTGAGGCGACCCTTATAAAAAGCGAAGAACGTATCGGTATTTACACTGCATGGAACAGGGCAATAAAAGAGGCTCAAGGACAATATGTAATTAATTGGAACACCGACGATCTAATTTATCCATCTGGCCTTCAAATCTATAATCAATATATTGAAAAATACCCCGAAATTGATTTTTTCTATAGCCCCTGTTGTACGATAGGGTCTCAAAACTTTGATGATATTACGGGATTTCGAAATTGGCCACAATATTCTCATGAAATATTACTGCGCTTATGTTTGGGTGGTCCATTCCCCCTTGTTAAAAAAAGCGCAATTGAAGAATGTGGGTTCTTTAAAGAAAAATATCTTTCTTCTGGAGACTATGAAATGTGGTTGAATTTATCTAAAAGAGGATTTAAATTTAAAAAAATACCAGACATTATAGGTTGTTTTTATCAAAGAGAAGATTCTGTTTCTATGGATAATTTAAAAATAGCTCAAGAAGAAGATAGAGAGATTCAACAACTTCATAAATGAAAGTTATTAGTTTTAGTTTGTGGGGCAAAAAACCCATGTATACCATTGGGGCGTTAAGAAACGCCGAGATTGCTAAAGAGATATTTCCTGATTGGCAGTGTTGGTTTTATGTAGGATCATCTTGCCCAGATGAAATTGTAGATAAACTACGAGAAAAAGATAATACGCAAGTCCATTTAATGGACGAAGAAGGTAGTTGGAATGGCATGTTTTGGAGATTTTCACCAGCCAGCGACCCTAATGTCGATGTTGTATTATCAAGAGATACTGACTCCAGACTTAGCCTTAGAGAAAAAAAGGCTGTAGATCAGTGGTTGGGAAGCGACAAAGATTTTCACATAATGAGAGATCACCCTTTTCATAGAACTGAAATATTGGGAGGTATGTGGGGGGTTAGAGGAAACCTTTTATCTGAAATGTCTCCAATGATTCAAGCTTATCAGAAAGGTGACTTTTGGCAGGTAGATCAAAATTTTTTAAGAGAATTGATTTATCCGATTGTTAAAGACAAAGCATTTGTTCATGATGAGTTTTTTGAAATCAACCCCTTTCCTACTCACAGACAAGAAAAAAAATTTGTTGGGCAAGCTTTTGATGAAAATGACAAGCCATTACACCCAGAACACGAAGATTTAATTTAATTATGCATAATATATTACTTACAGGCTCCAGTGGTTATATAGGTTCTCACCTCTTAAAAAAGATGGGCAACCGATTCTTGACTGATGTTTGTGGGTTAGATAAACAAAATCCTGAAAAAGTTCACCCCGATAAATTTTATTACGCTGATATTAGAAATGAAAAGGGTTTAAAATACAGAGGAGGTTTTGAATGCGTAATTCATTTAGCCGCTGAAACGAGAGTCGGTCAGTCGGTAATAGACCCTATATTATATTACGAGACTAACGTTCTAGGGACTTTGAATATTTTAAAAAACATTAAAACTAAACATTTTATTTTTGCATCGACTGGAGCAGTAGAGGGTTTAGCTTCCCCATACGGGCTTTCCAAAAAAGCTGCGGAAGAGATAATTATTGAGTATTGCACTAAAAACAATATCAACTATACTATATTTAGATTTTACAATGTAATTGGTTCAGATGATATCCCAGTTAAAAACCCAGATGGATTATTTTACAATCTTTTAAGATCAAAAGACACAGGGGTATTTACAATATTTGGAAACGATTATGACACTGAAGATGGAACATGCATTAGAGATTATGTTCATGTAAATGAGATTTGTGAATCAATAATTTCAGCTATAGAAAAACCAGCTAATGAAATCGAAAATTTAGGTCATGGAAGAGGGACTTCCGTGCTAGATATGTTTAACACCTTCAATAGAGTAAATAATCTTAATATATCTTTACGATACGGTCCTCGCAGGGATGGAGATATTGTAGTAAGCGTTTTGAAAAACAAAAGCTCATACATTAAAAATAATTATAGCATAGAAGATTTATTAAAGATTCAGACATGACAAAAATATTAATAATACAAGAAGCGAGTAGACATCTAGAGAATTTTCAATTTAGAGAGTGTTTATGCTTAGAGAGGGCTTTTCAAGAGAATGGTTGGAATCCCACTGTATACGGGAAAGGACACTCTAATTTTTCCGAAGAGTTGGATTTCAATTCTTTTGATTTCATATTAAATCTTGAAAACTATGGAGATGATTGGTTACCCGATTTATCCTCTTTTAATAAACCCTATAAAATATTATGGAGTATAGACGCTCATTGTAGGGGTATGTCACCTTATGAAGAAATATTTAAAAAAGGAAAATACAACCTTATTTTAAATTCTACTTTAGATTACGTTACCAAACCTCATCATGAATGGTTTCCAAATGCAATTTGCGACTACAAGATAAAAAATCTAAACCTACAAAAAACATCTAAATTTTCTTTTGTAGGCAATCATGTCAACAGGCGACCTATCTTAGACTTTTTAAGCAAAGAGTATAACTTAAAACAGAATATTTTTGTCATAGGGGAAAGCATGGTAAAGTTAATAAACGAGACATATTTACATTTCAACAAAAATATGTCTAACGATTTAAATTATAGAAATTTCGAAACGATTGGGTGCGGTACAGCATTGATTACAGATCACAACCACATGTATGATGAACTAGGGTTTATAGATGGGGAAAACGTCATCTTTTACAATGACATGAATTCTCTTAAGGAAAAATTAAATTACTATTTAGAAAAAGAAGATGTTTTATCTAGGATTGGGGAAAGTGGGGAAAAACTTTCCAAACGGCACACTTACAATAAAAGAATTCAAGATTTAATAAGCAACTTATATGAAAAAGTTTAGAACTGAATTGTAAAAATGGACGAAACAACAATAAAAGGAGATTTATTCATCCACCATCATTTAGGTCTGGGGGATCATTTCGATTGCAATGGAATGGTTAGATACATACAAGAAAAATGGGGCTATAATAATGTTAATGTTTTTTGTAAAGATAATTATCATTATATGATAGATTATATGTATAGAGATAATGATAAAATTAAAGTTATTAAAATAGATCGAAACAAAGAACATGAAGAAGTAAAAAAAATATTAGATGAGCAATTAAAAAATGATGATTACTTTTTGGTAGTTGGGCATCAACACTACAATAGTCACTCCAAAGATAAAAACTGTTGGGAAATTTTTTACGATCAAGTGAGCATTCCATATGAAGTAAGAGAGTCTTATTTTTATGTGGAAAAAAATTTAGAAGCAGAGGAAAAACTCTTCCATAAATTAAACCCAGAAAATTTACCTTTTGCTTTTGTGCATGATGATAAAGATAGAGGTTTTGTATTAAATAAGAGCCATATCAAAAACAAAGATCTAAAAATAATAGAAAATGATACATCAGAAAATATTTTTAATTTTATTGGTATTTTAGAAAAAGCTGAAGAAATTCACTGCATGGAAAGCTCCTTCAAAACATTAGTGGATATTTATTGCAAGCAAGAAAATCTTTTTTATCATGACTTCAGGAATCAACCTTTAGGGACTAAAAGTAACAAAAATTGGAAAATAGTAAAATATTAGGCATGAGTTGGGTAAATACACAATCAGGACCACTTTCAAGATTAATTAAAAGCGAATGGCATTTTGCTGACATAGGCGCGTGTATAGGGGAAATGACAGATTTTCTATGGCCCAAAATGGAAATAGGACATCTTTTTGAAGCCTCTCCTTCCAATTATGAATTTTTAATAAAAAAATATTCTCATTTACTGCAAGAAAAAAACTTAATAATAAATAACTGCGCTGTCACCAAAAAAAACGGCACGGCACTTTTTTCTTTGAATGAGGCGGATTGCGCGATGGGTAATCTACAAACTGCGCCATCCCACGCTTACTCTTCTAATTATAAAGAAAATCTGCTTAAAGTCGATACTGTTAATTTAGACACTTACTTTAAAGATAAAAGGGTCGATTTGATAAAACTGGATGTAGAGGGCGCTGAATGGGATGTGTTTGAAGGGGCTAGAGAAATCATGTCTAATAATTCAATTATTTTCCAAGTTGAATTTCACTGGGATGAGGATTGGCATCGTAGGTCTATTCTTAAAGATTTAAATTATAGCATCTATACCTCTAAAGAGTGGATGGGCGGAAACGAAAATCAAAAAGAATTCTCAAGAGATTTTTTTAAAACAAGCAATTCTTTATTCAAAAAGATACCAGATGATTGTCCTCGACCATATCAGGCTATTTTAGCGAGAAAAGATGATCAAACAATCAAAAGTTTAAGTTGATGAATCTCAAGTTTATTAATTACAACTGGATGCCCACGGTGGCAGACCATGTATTAGATTTTGATGATTCTTTTTACGTTAACGCTGGGATAAGCAGACTGCATCAAAAGGAGAATCTACATCCTGACGAAGTAAAAGAGGGTGATATTGTTTTTGTTAAAACAGACTATATTTATCACGGTCAGTTTATCAATATTCTAAAACTAATTAAAAACAAATTTACTTTGATAAGCGCGGGTTCTTCTTATAATGTAAGTTTGGGGCATCCTTCGTATCTTGATATTTTAAATTCGGATAAGGTTAAATATTGGTTTTGTACCAACCCTCCGAACATAGATCACCCAAAACTTATAGCGACACCTATAGGTTTTGAAGAAAAAGAAAGAGAGGGTGGTGACCAAGAAGTGATAAAAAAACACTGGGATAATAAATTAAGATGGGATGATAAAATTAACAAACTTTATTTATCTTATCACACCTTGGGCCACAACCCCAGTAGAGATAAAAACATAAACTACTTAACCTCTTTAGGTTTTGTCCATATTGAAAAAAATAAACTGTCCTTCGATAAATATCTTGACGAGATGGGCAAATACAAATATACTATCTGCCTAGAAGGATCAGGATTTGATACTCATAGGAACTATGAATCTCTCCTTGTCGGCTCTATCCCTATCATGATTGACAGTAGTGTAAAAAAAATATACAAAGATTGGAATCTACCCAGTATTTTTGTAGATAATTGGACAGACATACGCTCTAACTTTGACCTTAATAAAAATAACGACTTAAATAAACTATCCAAAAATGTCTCAAATTTCTTAAATATTTCATCTCATAAAGAAAAAATACTGAAATATGCTTCAAAATAAAACATTATCTTTATGTATAACCTGTTATGATGGTGATTATCATTTATTAAATAATTTATTAGAAGAGTGTAAAGAACAAACTGTGGCTCCTGATGAATTAATAATATCTTCTAGTGGGATAAAAGAAAACTTATTACTAGACATAGCTAGTATAGAAATAAATGGTAAAAATATACCTGTTGTAACCACAAATTCTTTAGATAGACACTCAGAAGGTAAAGCTAGAAATGAAGGAGCTAAAAAATCAAATATGGACATAATTCAATTTTTTGATGTTGATGATATTCCTCACCCACAAAGAATAGAAATAACAAAAGAAGTTTTTAATAACTATAATTGTGATGCCTTGGTACATAGCTATCAAACAAATAATAAAAAATTTGAATCTTTAGATTTTAAAACTTCTAATGTTTTTAAATGTCGGTGGAAACCTGATAATGGTTTGGGTGGTGGTCAACTTCGTGCTAACCCAGAATGCAATATAGCACATGGACCTATAACAATAAAAAAAGAAATATCAGAAAAAGTAAAATATCAATACGATAGAAGAGCTGTAGATTGTAAATTTGCTGGTGAATTAATGAAAAAAAAATATAACGTATTTTACTATGACGAAATATTAATGAATTATAATTTATAATATGAAAAACTACACTACATACTGTTGGTGGACTGGTGATAACGAACTATCAGAAAATAGAAAAAGGTCGTTAGAATCAATGAAAATAGCTCCTAGCGGTAATATTGTATTTATAGATAAGGATAATTTAAAAAATTATATCTTACCCGATTATCCATTACATGAAGGTTACCAATACCTTTCACCAATACAAAAAGGAGATTATTTAAAATGTTATTTTATGCATCACTATGGTGGTGGGTATAGTGACATTAAACAAACCTCTAAACCTTGGACTGAATATTTCGATAGATTAAATCAAAACGAAAATCTGTATGCTATAGGGTATGCAGAAAGAGAACCAAATCATGTAGCTTGTCTAGAAGACTGTAGATTAGACCCCAAAAAATCACTAAACTGTAGAGAATATACACTTAGTCAAGATGGCAGTTCTTGGACATCACAACATTTAAGAAATAACTGGACTAAATTAATTGGGTGTGGTTTAATGATTTGTAAAAAAGATACTCCCTTTACACGCGATTGGTGGAAAGCATTAAATGAAAAGATGGATGGGTATCTAGAAGAATTAAAAAAATACCCGTCTCAATGGCCTAGAGACTCTCATAACCATGTAAATCCACATACAGGAGAAAAATCTAAATATCCAATACCTTGGGCGGTACTACACGGACATGTGTACCACCCACTAACTTTAAAATACCATAAACATATAGACCAAGATTTAACCTATCCTGTAATGAGTAACTACCAATAATTATGAGTTCACATTCACACTGGTCAACAGCCACAGATAAAATTTTTATTAAAAATATATACGATAATATAGGGTCGTATATTAATCAAGGAACTATCCTAGATTTAGGTGTTGAGGACTACAATTTCGATTGTAATAAGTTTATTAATAATGACTCTGTTAAATATTGGCAATTAGAACCTTATCGAGTTTGTGAAAATAATGATGGTTTTTTTCATTGTACGGTACAAGAATGTTTAGAAAAATATCCTGATAATGAAAATAAATTTGATTGTATATTAGATTTTGGGGTATTAGGTTGGAATGGAATTAGATTTTCCCAAAAAGAACAAAAGAAGTATATTGATACTGTGCTTAAATTATTAAAACCTGATGGTTTATATATTTTACATGGGGATAGGGTTGAGGAAGATTTGGAATATAAAATTAATGTGGATGAGTTTATATTCCCTAATTTTAAACCAGTTTCCGTTATGGGTTTTAATTCTCACGAAGTTGTGGAATGCCCTAGATGGGATACAGTTTGGGATATTAGATTTTTACAAAAAAAATGATTTATAAAAATACAAGTAAGTTAATGGTGGTAGCACATGCTGATGATGAATTAATCTGGGCTGGTGAAAAATTACTAAAAGAAAAAGGACAATGGGATATACTTTGTGTGGTGACACCAGACCGTCACAGTAAGTTTAGAATACCTATGTTTTTAAAAAATGTTAGTAATTATCTAGAATGTAACACAACAATGTTAGATTTTGAAGATACGGGGTGGGCAACCAGTAATCAAGCTAACCCTATTAATGGTGATATAGTCACACCAATAAAAGAAAAAATAAACAGTAAAGAATGGTCTATGATTTTAACTCACGGCGAATCTGGTGAGTATGGACATTATCATCATGTACAAGTACATGAAGCGGTAAAATCTATATTAGAAAATAAAGGTATTATAGATAAGTTATTTGTGTTTGACCCCATAAAACACCCAACACCTTTAACTTTATCCAAAGAAAAATTATCTTTATTTGAGAATACTTACGATTTAGAACATGACCTACCTATTGGTCACCCAACAAAATGGATACATGGTTGGAATACTAATATGGGGTGGGAAGAAAGAATAATAAAATTAAAAATATAAAATAATACTAATATGATAGATATATCTTTCGAAAAAAACCCAATCCTTTACAAGGATTTCGAGGCTTGTCAAAGCATGTTGGGTAATGTAAAAGATGAAGATTATAGTTATCCTGAAAATATAACTTTATTCCACATCTATACCGAATTTAGAACCGATAAAGAGGTTGAGTGTCTTAAATCTTTTTTAGCGACACAAAACTTAGATAAATGTAAGTTGATAATATGGTCAGATTACGACATAAATGATAACCCACTAATTCAACCATATAAAAAATATTTAGATTTAAGATTATGGGATGCTAAAGAGGAAGCTAAAGGCACAATTTTAGAAGGGATACCACATTTAGAAGCTATTGACGATAAACACTACCTACAAAGTGACCTTTTAAGAATATTAGTTCTATACAAGTATGGTGGGGTTTGGGTTGATATGGATATAATATTTCTTAGAGATTTTAAACCTATCCTAGACCAAGAATATATGTACCAGTGGGGTGGTGACACTGATTTTGCTTCACAGGGAGCTTGTGCTACCGTACTTTCTGGATTTAAACAGAGTGAATTTATGTTTAAATTATTAGAAGGAATTGTAGAATCTAGAATTATTCCAGCAACTACTATTTGGGGTAAAGATTTGTTTGCTAGTTTATGGAAGAAATGGCCTAATTTTACTATTTTTCCATCTCCATTTTTTAATACTGAATGGTTAATAAGTAAAAAATCTGTAAAATTAAGTGAAGATGTAGAGAGTGGTTGGTTTTTAAATAATGGTGTTGGTGATAAACATCTTTTTTTGGAATCTTTTGCTTGGCATTGGCACAATTCTAGTAAGAAACATCTTCCTATTGAACAGGGTTCAAAATTCTACGCATTACAACAATTAACAAATAAAAGACTAAAAGAAAAAGGAATATTATGAACATAGAAGTCGCCATAGGAGAGGTTTTCGATAGGATTACCATACTTAATTTAAAAATAAAATATATTAGCGATGTCTCTAGACTCGCTTACATTAAAGCTGAAAAAGCCATGTTATTAAAAGCTCTTGAAAGAGAAAAAATTAAAATTGAAACACATCTTTATGAACCCCTCTTTCTAATTAATTCTAAAATTTGGGATACAGAGGCTGGCTTCAGGGAAAAAGAGTCTAAAAAACAATTTGATAGTGAATTCATTGAATTTGCTAGGTTAAATGCCAAATACAACGACGAAAGATTTATAATGAAAAACAGAATCAATAAGCATTATAAATCTGACATAAGAGAACAAAAGTCTTACGATTCTTTGTATGAAGAAGATAATTCAAATTGAACCTTGGATTGATAAGCGGGAGCTAAAAGAGTTAAAAAGGGTTATCAAATCTACATTTGTCTCTGAAAATAAACTCAATGAAGAGTTCCAAGACTCTATTAAGCAAATAACGGGTTCTAAATATGCAGTCTCAATGACAAATGGCACTGCTGCTATTTTTTGTGCATTAAAAGCTCTGGGTGTAGGTGAAGGGGATGAAGTCATTATACCCAATCTTACTTTTATTGCTTCAGCTAATGCTGTTATTTTTGCTGGGGCTACTCCCGTTCTTTGTGATGTGAATGAGAAATCTTTATGTATGTCGTCAGAGGATGTCTTGAAAGTTATTACTCCAAAAACAAAAGCTATTATGCCAGTGCATCTTTATGGTCAAAGTTGCGATATGGATTCTTTGTTAGATTTAGCTAAGAAATATAATTTAAAAATTATAGAAGATGCTGCTCAAGGTATGGGTGTCCTATATAAAGGCAGACATGTAGGCACATTCGGTGATGTAGGTATTTTATCTTTCTATGCTAATAAAACAATTACATGTGGAGAAGGTGGGGTAGTGTTAAGTGCAGACGAAAAAATAATTCAAGATTGTTATAAGATGAAAAATCACGGCAGATCTAAAAAGGGGGTTTTCGTCCATGAATCTATAGGTTTTAATTTTTGCTTCACAGAAATGCAAGCTGCCATAGGCGTTTCTCAATTAAAAAAATTAAAACGAGTAATAAGCAAAAAAAATAAAATACATAATTTTTATCTTAAAAATATAAACAATAATCTTCTTCGCGAAATACCATTCGATGAGAATACTACCCCCGTGCATTGGTTCACTTCTTTTTTGACGGACCATAAAGAAGATTTCAAAAAACATTTAGATTGCAATGGTATACAAGTGAGAGATTTTTTTTACCCGCTACATAAACAGCCTTGTTATCAAAACTCAGACTTGGTGGATTGTTCTGTAGATCTTCCAGTGAGTGAAAAACTTTATAATTGTGGAGTTTCCTTACCTTCATCGTATAATATAACCAAGAAAGAACTACGCCGTGTGTGCGAAGTAATTAATGATTTTACGATATGATTAATTTAGTAAAAGACACTATATCAGAAGAGGAAATATTGGAATTAGTAGATTGGTTAAAAACTTCTCCTCAACTCACCAAAGGTAAACTTACTGAAAAATACGAATCCCTCTGGTCAGATAAAATAGGATGCAAGTATTCCGTCTTTGTTAACTCAGGGTCTTCAGCTCTTTTAATATCTATATATTCTTTGATAGAAAAAGGTCTCTTAAAAAGGGGCGATAGTGTTATAGTCCCAGCGTTGTCTTGGGCTACTGATTTATCTCCAGTAATTCAGCTTGGCCTTAAACCAGTTCTTTGTGACTGTAATCTTAATGATTTATCAGTGGACCTCGATCATTTGGAGCATCTGACGGCTAAAGAAAAACCTAAAGCTATGCTGTTAGTATCTGTTTTGGGTTTAGTCCCTGAAATGGATTACATTGTAAACTTTTGTGAAAACAATGACATAATTCTTATAGAAGACGCTTGTGAATCTTTAGGTTCTTCTTACAAAGGCCGCAAACTAGGTAATTTTGGTTTAATGTCTTGTTTTTCTACATATTATGGGCATCATTTATCGACTATTGAAGGAGGTATGGTTTGCACTAATGATGAAGATCTTTTTAACCTGTTGAAGTCTCTAAGGAGTCATGGTTGGGACCGTGATATGAGCCACGAATATTCAGAGAAGTTAAGAAAAGAGTTTTCTGTGGATAGTGAATTTGAATCTCAATACAAGTTCTACTATTTAGGTTTCAATCTTAGATCTACGGATTTACAAGCTTTTTTAGGTATTAATCAACTCAAAAAACTTGATGATATAGTATATAAGAGAAATAAAAATTATTGCCTTTATAGAGAGTCTTTGACCAATTCTTATTGGCAACCTCCTGAATCTACACAAGAAAAATATATTTCTAATTTTGCTTACCCTATTATTCATCCAAATAAAAACGCTATAACAAAAGAGTTAAAAAATAACGATATAGCATCAAGACCTTTAATTTGCGGGTCTCTAGGTAAGCAACCTTTTTGGACAAAGAATTATGGCCCTTTAGATCTGCAAAATGCTGATAAAATTAATGATTGGGGCTTTTATTTACCTAATAATCATGAATTGGAGTCAAGTGAAATAGAAAAAGTAAATAAAGTAGTAAAATCTGCGTGGTAATTTATAATAATATGAAAAATCTAAAAGAAACTTACTATGGAAAAAAAATTGATCATATGAACATCTTAAATATCGAAGACGCTAAAAAATGGCTATCAGGAAGAAAATGTATTGTTGTTACTGGTGTTACTGGTCAGGATGGGAGTCATATGGTAGATTTTCTTCTTGAAAATACCGACTACATTGTTTTTGGTTGCGTTCGTCGTTTGAGCGTTTACAATCACAATAATATTTCTCACATCAAAAGTGATAGATTTAGGTTGATTAATTTTGATCTTACTGACGCAAATCTAATCTCCAGAACAGTTGAGTCTTTAAAGCCAAAATATTTTATTAATCTTGCTGCTCAAAGCTTTGTTGGGAGCAGTTGGGATTTCTCTTTACAAACTTGGGAGGCAAACTCCACTTCAGTTTTAAATACACTTGAAGCTATTAGAATCCATTGCCCCTCTTGCAGATTCTACCAAGCTGGCTCCTCAGAAGAGTTTGGAGACGTTTTGGATTCTCCGCAATCAGAGTCTCACCCTTTACGCCCAAGAAGCCCATATGGAGCTTCTAAAGCTGCCGCAAGGCAATTGATAAAAGTTTGGCGAGATTCGTATGATTTGTACGCTATTCAGGGTTGGTTATTCAATCACGAAGGCACTCGTCGAGGGGAAGAGTTTGTTACTCGTAAAATTACTAAGAACGTAGCTCGTATTCAAAAAGAATATGCTAGCGGAGAGTTTAAACCTCTAGAATTGGGTAACGTAGATGCCATGAGAGACTGGAGTGACGCTGAAGATTTCGTTGAAGGTATTTGGTTGATGCTTAATCAAGAAAAGCCCAAAGAATATGTTCTTTCTTCAAATGAGACTCATACTATTCGTGAGTTTGTCGAAGAGGCATTTAATTTTGCTGGCTTTGGTTCTGAGAAGTGTCGTTGGGATGGTCATGGGGTCAATGAGAAATATTACCACGAAGATAAGATTCTCGTACAGATCAATACAGACTTTTATCGCCCCGCTGAAGTTGAGCTTCTTTTGGGGGATTCTGATTTAGCTAGAAAAGAATTAGGTTGGAAGCCAAAAACAGATTTTTTAGGTTTGGTGAGAAAAATGGTTGCACACGACATCAAAGAGTGTTAACCTAACTTTATGCCAAGAGGTAAAAAGCAATGCCCTAGCTGCGAAGATTTTGTCGCAACTAGGGCTTCTTGTTGTGGTTGTGGTCACATCTTTACAAAAAAGAAAGACGCTAAACCTAAGACCACCAAACCTAAGACCTCTAAACCCAAGATAAGTAAAATAGACATCTTGGAAAGACTGGTTGAAGAGCCAAAAAATAATAAAAATTTTTTTTACGCTAGGGAGATGAAGATGCTGAATGATTTAGTGGATCTCTATTCACTTGAATTTATGAATGTGGTCAACCTCGGTAGGAGATTTGAATCCTTAGCTTACTTTAAACATTCAAAAGTTAAGGAGAAGCTTGACAGGAGGTTCAGAGAGTTTAATTATGTGACAGACAAGTCACGATACCCCGAATACAATCTAGGTGAAAAAAGCGGC
>Ga0187219_1000798_pt1 | contig 15266 bp, 18 predicted proteins | sample 13SPOviralmetaG_FD_130162 | JGI IMG/M metagenome (GOLD analysis project Ga0187219, IMG submission 130162) | Marine viral communities from the oligotrophic San Pedro Time Series (SPOT) site, San Pedro Channel, CA, USA - 13 SPOT_SRF_2010-07-21... | ecosystem: Environmental > Aquatic > Marine >... | reverse complement strand
GGAGCTGTATTATATGACCAGTTTATTAATGATCCTCAAGTATACATAACATCTGTAGGGTTATATAATGATAGCCAAGAATTAGTAGCAGTAGCTAAACTATCAAGACCATTACTTAAAGATTTTACCAAAGAATTACTAGTAAGAATTAAGTTAGACTTCTAATGAATGGGCGCATTCAAACAATTTACAACTAAGGAGGTTACTATAACCCCATTTACAGCAGATAAAGGTTTTACTTTCTCAGCAGGAGAAATTACTGGGTCTGATGTCGGTATTAATATATTTCAAGGAAAAAATGTTGAGTATACTTCATCAGCAAATTTATCTACGGGCTATGTTAACACATCCTCGTTTAACTCAATATATAACAGCGTAAAACAATTATATTACACAAATTATATATCATCAAGTACCGGAGATTTAGGTGTAACAGCTAGCGTATTGCCAGGGGTTACAAGACAAGATGATTATTATTATGGTCCTATTGAAGCACCTTTATATGAAAATTATCTCCAATCTAGCTTAGAACAACAAAGATACTGGCCAACGGGAAGTAATGAAGATATTACAGTATTAACTATACCAACAAAGCTTTTTGGTGAAAAAATAATGCCTAATACTTTTGAATATACCTATACTGGTAGTAGTAACCCTAATGGTTTATTTTTAACGGATGATGGGGAAGGTAATATTATAAGTGGTTCTGAAGTTGTAGGCCAAATATTTTACCCCCACGGAATAGTAGTATTAACTACTCAAAGTGTTACGGATATAGCAACTGATGTTGGGGTTGTGTCATCTTTTAATTCACAAACATTTAATTTTTCTTCATCATATACTATATATGAAAATCAATTTAAGTGTACTATTTTAGAAAATGAGTTTGGTTACTCTCTAAACCCAACATTACTTACATCATCAGTAGAAGGAGCTTTAAACACATCTTACTACCCCTACACTACAGGCTCATTCTTCACACCATACTTAACACAGGTGGGATTATATAATGAAGCTAATCAATTAGTAGCTGTAGGTAAATTATCATTCCCAGTACCCATTTCACAATACACAGATACAACTATTCTTGTAAATTTCGATATTTAATGAGTTGGATATATAAAAAAAATGATGTTACATCTATAGAAGATATACCATCAAATATTTTTGGTTTCGTTTACAAAATCACCCATTTACCTACTAATAAATCTTATATAGGTAAAAAATTTTTAATGTTTACACGTAAACAAAAATTAGGTAAAAAAGAATTAAAATTACTTGAGGGGCAAAAAGGCAGACCACCATCCTTTAAAGTAGTCCAAAAAGAATCAGATTGGAAAAAATATTGGAGTTCTAATAAACTTCTTAAAGACTTAGTTAAGAAAGAGCCTAAAGAAAACTTCAAACGGGAAATACTCCACTATTGTACCTCAAAAAAACAACTTACATATTTTGAAATAAAATATCAAATGGTATATCAAGTTTTAGAAAAACCAGAAGAATTTTTTAATGATAATATTCTTGGTAAGTTTTTTACACGCGACTTGGAGTAGTAACACCCCATTCGTATATTACGTTTTATGATAAACGAACTATTAATAAATCTAGTAAATTCTGTAGTTGGTACAGGAAAAAGGACTGCAAGGGGTAATCAAGCCCATTCATGTCCTTACTGCAACCACCACAAACCAAAGCTAGAAATTAATTTTTCTGAAAATAAAAAGGGTTATAACCCATGGCATTGTTGGGTTTGTAATAAAAAAGGAACTAGAATTTCATCTTTATTTAAACAATGTAAAGCATCACCTGAAAAATTTGAAGAATTATTTAAGTTAATAGGTAATGAAAAAGAATTCAAAACCACAGTTACAACTACAACTTTAAAACTTCCTGAAGAGTACAAAAAATTTAAAGATATTACTTCTTCTAACATAGAAGGGAGACAAGCTTTATCTTATTTAAAACATAGAGGAATAACACAAGATGATATAGATAAATACAATATAGGTTATTGTTCATCTGGCAGATATGCAAAAATGGTAATCATTCCTTCTTATGATAGTATGGGGGAAATGAATTATTTTACGGCAAGATCTTTTGAGAAAGATGCATATACTAAATACCGTAACCCAGAGACATCACGAGATATTATTCCTTTTGAAATGTTTATAAATTGGGATTTACCTTTAGTATTATGTGAAGGTCCTTTTGATGCCATAGCTATTAAACGTAATGCAATTCCTTTATTAGGAAAAAATATACAATCAAACTTAATGAAAAAGATAGTTACCTCAACTGTCCGGAAAATATATATTGCTCTAGACCAAGATGCCCGAAAACAGGCTTTAAACTTTGCTGAGAAATTTATAAATGAAGGTAAAGAGGTTTATTTAGTAGAATTAGAAGGGAAAGACCCTAGTGAAATGGGGTTCTCTCAATTTACAAACCTAATTCAAAAAACGTTTCCACTAACCCAATATGATTTGATGGAAAAGAAATTACAATTGATATGAGTAAAAGACAAATTAAGCATTCTTATAATAGAATCTTAGAAATCTCTGAGGACGCTAAACAAATTACCATGCCAGATTCACGTTATTATCAACGTAATGGTGAATTTTATCCATCTATAACATATGTTTTAAGTTCCTACCCAAAAGGCAAATTTTTTGAAGATTGGCTTAAAAAAGTAGGATATGCTTCTGAACATATTGTTCGTAAAGCATCCAAACAAGGTACGGAAACTCATGAGATGATTGAGGATTATTTAAATGGTAAAGAATTAAATTTCTTGTCAAAGTCGGGTCACCCCCAATATGATACTTTAGTATGGCAAATGTTTTTACGTTTTGTTGATTTTTGGGAAGAATACAACCCTAAATTAATTGAAACTGAAGTACATTTATTCTCAGATAAGATTAAGGTAGCAGGTACCTGTGATATGGTGTGTGAAATTGAAATTGATGATAAAATTGAACGGTGGGTAATAGATTTTAAAACATCAAACCATTTACAAACTACATATGATTTACAAGGAGCTATATATGCCCAGTGTTATGAAGAATGTTATGAAAAACCCATTGATAGAGTAGGAGTATTATGGTTAAAATCAAATAAACGTAAGGCTGCATCTGGTAAAATTCAAGGTAAAGGGTGGGAAATGTATGAATCTTCACGCTCACAAGAAGAAAATATTGATATTTTTATGACAGTAAAAAAGTTATTTGATTTAGAAAATCCAAAACACAAACCAGCATTTACTGAATTTAGAACGCAAGCTAAACGAAAATTGTGATATTTATAACAAAATACAGAAATGAAAGATTTTGATTATAAAAAATACATATCTGAGGGCATTTTATTAAAAGAAATATCCGATGCACCCAAAGCAATTATATTGGCAGGGGCACCAGGAGCTGGTAAAGGGTACATTCTTAAAGGTTTAGATTTAGGAGGTATAAAAGTATTAAACATTGATAATACCTTTATAAGCATGCTTAAACAAGCTAATGTTACTCTAGATCTTAAAAATGCAACACCTGAAGAAAGAAGCGAGCAAGCCAAAGCAATGGCCGCTGCTAATAAAGAATTTAAAGGTGAAGTGCAAGCTACTATTGAAGGTAAAGAGTCATTTATATTAGATGGCACAGCAGCTTCATTTAACAAAACAGCAGAGCTAAAACAACAATTAGAAGAAGCAGGATATGATGTATTTATGCTTTATGTTTATACTGATTTAGAACGTTCATTAAGTCAAAACCAAGACAGATACACAAAGTCAGGTGGTGAGGACAGAAGTTTAGCACCCGCAATTGTAATGCGTACTTGGAAAGGTGTAACTGAAAATCTACCTAAATATGCTGATTTGTTTGGTAATAATTTTGTTGCTGTAGCCAATACATTAGATGATAGAATGCAAGATATAGATAAGATTATTAATAAATATCTTAAACCTTTCAAACCTACAGGTACTAAACCTAAAACCCCAGCACAACAGAAAAAATCAGATGAGCGAAATGCTCAAGATAAAGAAGAAATTCAAGCTATGTTAAGTGATGATTTTGTATATGATGTAATTGAATATACCATGTCTAAAGACGAAGCACAAATGAGAATAGCAAAATTCCTTAATTCATGAGTAAATTAATAGCAGCATATGGTGGTGGGTTTAAACCACCAACTAAAGGCCATTTTGAAGTAGTTGAAAAAGCCTTAAAAGATTTTCCTAAAATAGATGAATTTATTATTTATGTTGGGAGTGGTGAGCGTGAAGGTATAAACCAAGCACAATCTATTTTAATTTGGGAGATATATCAAACATACCTCCCTATGAAAGTTAAAATTGAACCATCTAAAGCACCTATTGGTGATATAATTAGATTAGGTAAAAATAACTTACAAGATGAAGTTTATTTTGTAATAGGTGCCCGAGAAGGTTTTGAAGGTGATATGAAAGATATTGAATCCCGTACTAAAAATATTGAGGAAAAATATCCAAACATGAAAATTCAAGTAATACAAACAGCAGATCAAGGTATTAGTGGCACTAATGCTCGTAAAGCATCTCAAATATCATATGAAGACTTTACAAAATATATACCCACAGAATTATCAGATAAAGAAAAGGAAGAAGTATATAATATTGTAAAACCACCAATATCAGAAGTATTAAACGAAAATGCTTCTTACAGTACTGACATAGATGTTAAAAGCAAAATAATGCAACTAACACAACATATGTTAGATAAAGGGTATAATATTGAACCCCTACCAAAGGTTGAATTTGTAGATGGGGATAGCAATAATGCCCGCGAATTCTTCGGTAAAACTGCGTATTATAACCCAAACAACGCTACTATCGTGTTATATACCGAAGGCAGACATCCCAAGGATATAGTACGCTCATTTGCACATGAGATGATACACCATATTCAAAATTTAGAGGGTAGATTAGGTAATATTACTACAACTAATACACAAGAAGACGATAATCTAAATAACATTGAAGCTGAGGCCAATTTAAAGGGCACTATGACATTCAGGAATTGGACTGATAGTGTAAATGAAGGGAAAAAAGAAAAAGACCCATTTGGTTTAAACCAATACGCTCGTGAATTAGCTCAAGGTTTAGAAGAAGAAATTGTAGGAGATAAAATTGAATGTGATAACTGTGATTGGAGTTGGGATATAAAAGATGGAGGAGACGATTTATACACTTGTCATAAATGTTGGCATGATAACACTCCAAAAAAACTAAATGAAGGTCGTTATGACAAATCAACAAACCAATTCTCTAAAATTGTATTTGAATTTTTTAAAGATGTTCATGATAGAGGAGATAAAAAAGGTGAGTTTGAATTATCTGTAGGGCCTGATGACAATGATGACATTCAATCAAATCAATTTGAGTTTGATTTAGCAGGTGTAGTTAAAATTACAGATGATGAGTATAGTGTGGATGGAGGAGCAAATGCTGGGTTTGATAGAGAAGGAGAAGAAATAACTCCACTACTATCAGTTAGTTTTAAAATACCAAAAAATCCAAACTGGCAGGAGATTTCATTTGATATTAAAGATGTAGTTAGACATGAACTTGAACATTTAACTCAAGATGGGGGGAATGTAAGACCATCTAAAAAAATGGAAGATGATCAATTAATTAGAGATTTAATTGATGCTGATATGTTACCTAAAGCACAATATTTTAAATTAGAAAAAGAAGTAGACGCAATGCTTCAGGGTTTATATTTTAAAGCTAAAAAAGCAAAACGTCCTTTTAAAGATGTAGTTAATGATTACTTAAACATATTTGTTGATCAAAACACAATAACACTCGAAGAAAAAGAAGATATACTAAATGTTTGGAGAACCCGAAGAAGGGCATTATCTTTACCCCTATTCGAAAATAAAGAACAAGTTATGAAATATGAAATTTATAGTGACATGGATGGGGTACTAACCGACTTTGATAAAGCTTTTATGGAAGTGTCAGGGGGTATATTCCCTTCTGAATACGAAAAAAACTTTGGGAAAGATGGGTTTTGGAAGTTAATAGATGCTGAAGGGGCAGATTTTTGGGAAAAAATGCCTTGGATGTCTGATGGTAAAGTTTATTGGGATTATATAAAAAAATATAACCCTATCCTACTATCATCCCCATCTAGGTCTAGTACTTCACGTTTAGGAAAACGTTTATGGGTAAAAAGTAACCTACCAGATACCAAATTAATACTAGCCCAAGCAAAAGATAAACAAAACTATGCTCAAAAAGATAGAATCTTAATTGATGATCGCCCTTCAAATATAGAACAGTGGAGAGCAAGTGGTGGTGTAGGAATACTACACACATCAGCTTCGGATACAATAAAACAATTAAAAGATTTAGGAGTATGAATGAATTAAATTCAATTAATGGGGGGTATAAAGGAGGTTCACCTCGAGTTAGAAGTACAAATACAAAAACAGTTTCACCACCTCCACCCCCAACTATCAATGTTGATAATATGGTAGAATCTATTAAAGAATGGCATGCTGATGGAAAATTATCCAACTCAGACATACAACAATTAATATCAGAATTAAATAAAATATAATGTCAGATAACGTTTTAAAAAAAGATTTTCAACAGAAAGATGTTCAACGCCTTCGTAATTTAGTACAAGGTAAGTATGGAGATAAAGTAGGTGAAAGTGTAGGTTATACAAAAACTGAAGAATTTCATGAAGAAGGAGACATTTGGGAAGTAGATGGAAGAAAATGGACTATAAAAAATGGCATTAAACAAAACATTACTAAATTAGATGATGCTAAGAAGTCTCATGTTATGCCTTTATTCTGTCCTAGTTGTGGGGGTTTAATGGATGTAAAATTAGATAAAGACTATTATAACATTCATAAAAAGTGTTTTAATTGTGTTTTAGATTTTGAATTTGAATTACGTAAAGCTGGTTTATTTGAAGAATATGAAAAAAATATTATCAATTCTGAAATAGATGGGTTTATTAATAGTTTTAAAGACTATGTAGAAGCAAAATTAACAGAATCAAATAATTCATTTGTTACAGAACAAGGGGATGTTGAGAAGTGGGATGGTGGTTTAGATAAAAAGAGGGTATTAGAATCTCTGGATAAAACCATTGACCATTTACAAAAAATGAAAAAATAACATATTTTTATATATTTATAAATAAAATTAAATGGAAGATTTTAATATTACTGGGTGGTTTAAAAACCAATACCTCACAGAAGCTGGAGAAACAACATCCCAAGCTACCCAATTAGCTAAACTTATTAATGATTCTATTATATCTATAGACGATTCTATGTCTTATAAAGACTTTGCCCAAGCAGTAGCTCAGGTTTTAATAGATGAGTATGGACAGCATAATTTTGATCCTTTTATGAAAGTATTACATGCTAGTTTAGGTATGAAAGAATCTATTAACGAATATGGTGCTTACAAATCTCAAGAGGCAGAAATAGAAAAAGAACTAAATAAACTTTTTAAAAGCAAGGTTTCGGTTTCATTAGGAGACTATGCAGGAGGTAGAGATGATAACGACCCTCTAAAAAACAAGTCATTTGGAAAAATTACATTCTATATAAGAGGTGAATTTAGTGACTCTGAATGGGGTAAAGTAATAGATTTTGTTAAATCTAAAGGTTTTGAAATTACCCAAGATTCTAATTACTATGATATAGAACCTGGAGAAAGAGAATGGTTTCCATCAATTAACTTCAACTTCAACTCATCAAACATATAATGAAAGACTTAAAAAAAGTACAAGAATTTTTCTCTAAATCTTTAGAGGAAATAGATAACAGTGAATATGCTATGAGGCTTCGTGCTGATAAAGATAAAAGAACAAACCCAAAACCAAATCCTACTAGAGGAATTGATTATGATGAGGCTTTAAATTTGAGAGGCATAAAATCAGAGATTGAAGATAGAATTAAGCAATTATATATTGATATGGAGCAAGAAGCTGAACCAGAAGGTGGTGAAGTAGCTGATAGATATGGTAGTGAATTAGATAAATTAGAAGATCGTTTATATAAAGTTCAAAAACAACTCCGTGATTATGATATGAACGAAGATCAATCATATGCTTCTACTTTTGGTGGATCTTCAAAAAAACTTGATGGAGAAAAAATTGAAATGGAAATCGTAAAAAGTGGTTATGATATAATCCCTACAGATATTTGGAATCGTATCCTTGTTGGTAAAGACGGTAAAAGAGTAGGAATGATAAACACAGATGAGAGTTATTATAACATAGATGGTAAAATGTATAAATGGGTAGGAACCCCAGATTTTATTGATCACATAGAATCTAAGAATATAAATGAAAATGATTCATATGCAAGAGTATCTATGCCTAGGTTTGTAAAAGATAAAAACAACCCAAACTTCCTAAATGTGTATATTGATTACGATATAGGACCAGGAGGTGCAGTGATTGCATTGGGTAAAGAAACAATGACAGGTCAAATTCGAAGACTAAGTGCTGCAAAAGCTATGAGATTAGCTGATGACGTAGCTAGAGATTTAGAAGCAGAATACAATTTAGAAGATATTGAAATAACTGATTTAGAAAATGGTAAAGTAAGAATATTTGCTGTATCAGATGATTTCATTGATATGAACCCAAATATGTTAGGTGAAATAAAAGAATCATTAAACCCCGAAGTATCTAATGCTGTAAATCGATTTATTAAGGCAATGGCCAAACGATACGATTATAGCGAACAAGATGCTGTATTTGCTATTATGGCTGCCTTAAAACAAAGAGATTTTGATGGTTTAAATGAAGCCACTAGACAAGATTTAGGAATGTCTTCATCAGTATCTAAACGTAGAGCAAAAGCAGAACTTAAGAATCCTGGGAATGATGGTTCTAAAGTATATGGATTAGATAAAGACGGCAAAAGAATTCATATTAAAAATATCAACGACGTAGATAAATTTAAGAAGTTTGAACTTGATGCTGATTTAAATGAAAACATATCAGCTGAAACATCAAGTGAAATGTTTGATGCCTTAAAAACATTGTCTAGGGCATTTGAGAAAAAAGCAAACACTGCAAAAGTATCCCCAAAAGATAAAGAGTTAGATGAGGGTATTATTACACTAGGAGCCACAATTGTTGGAGCACCGGGTTTAATGACTGCCCTTGGTAAAGGAGCTAATTATTTAGGAAAGGCTTTTGGAAAAGATAAAAATGCCATTGGTGAATTCCTTAAAAAGAAAGGCCACCAATTAGAAGAATTTTATATAGAATCAATAGGGGGGTGGTTACAAACAGCATTTCCAAATAGATATAAAGGTCAAGATGTCACTAATGCAGAATCTGACTTACACAAAACAGCTCAAAAAGCATACGCAGCTATGTTATCAGTAGCAGCTATTGGTGCTGGGTATGAAGCAGGTGCAGCAGCTAATGTTGTAAAAGCGGGAGTAGAAGGAGGAATGGCTGTGCTAAAAACGTCAGAAGTAGTGGATATTGTAAGGAAGTTAGTGTAAATTGTTGCATGGTAATAACCTTTAATATATTTATAACAAAATCCAAATAAAAATATACAAACTAGAATTTAAAAATATTTAAAATGAAAAAATCAGAATTAAAAGAAATGATTAAAAATGCCATGTTAGACGAAGGTGGTAAGTACTATGAAGATGGTATGGACGAAGGTGGCAAATACTACGAAGATAAAGTAGATGAAGCCGAAGAAGTAGATGTTGAAGATAACGAAAAAATTGATGTTGACATTGAAAAAGAAGTTGATATTGATGATAAATCAGTTGAATCCGATATTGAAGTAAAAGGTAGTATGCCTGGTGAAGATGCTGATGAAGTAGCAGTTCAAAGTTTACTAATGAAAGCACAAGAAGAAGCTGCTAAATTAGGAGATGAAAAATTAACTGATCAAATTGGTAACACAATTACTTACTTTACTAGAGCACACGTTGCTACAGTGGATGAAGGTGAAAGCGACCAAGATAGTGTAATTGATGTTAGTGTAGACAACCCAGCTACTGATGCTGAGATTGGAATGACATTAGATGAATCTATTAGTAGATTTGCTAAATTAGCAGGAATCATAAAATAAAATAAAATGGATAATTTCGATTTAAAAAAATACGTTAGTGGTAAGACATTACTAAACGAGAGTACTCCTGGGTACGATACTAGAAAAACAGGTGAAGCTTTACCAACTCTAGAAAGTGTTAAAGCAGCTTACGAAGAGAAAAACAACATTGAAGAAGATACAATCAATGAAGAAAGTGGTTTTGTAGAAGTAAGTGTGCAGGAAGTAATGGACCATTTAAAAGCATTCAGAGATGGTGTAATTGAAGGTGAAGATTTAGCTCAAGCAATTGAAGAAATAGTAGTAGGAAGAACTACTGCTCCAGGAATGGAAGAATAAAGGTAAACAAACAATAAAATTTATAAAAAATAAAAATTATGGAAACTAAAGAATTATTAGAAGGAATCAAAGAGCAAGTATTATTGATTGAAGCAGAAATTGACAAAACGTCAGCTGCAGCTAAAGGAAGATGTAGATCTGCTGCTAACAAAATCAAAAACTTCTCTGCCGATTTCAAAAGAGGACACAAGTAAAAAGAAAACACATGCTTAACGAACGCAAACTTACCAAATCTGAACTTAAAAAACGTGAGGACATCATCATGAATATGAAGAAAAACAAACGTTCTTTAGTTAAAAAGTATGGTGAGGATGCGGAAGCAGTGATGTATGGTCGTGCTACTAACCAAGCAAAAAAACAATCTGAAGGAATGAATAGTGATAAACTAAGAGAGATGATTAAAGATTCTCTAACCAACCCAAAAGCCGCCGACTTAAATAAAGACGGTAAATTATCTGATTACGAAAAAAAACGTGGAGCAGCTATTGAAAAAAATCTAGATGAAAGTTCTTCAAGTGAAGAAAAACGTATGGTTAAAATGGCTATCAAAAAATTAGCTAAATATAGAGGTGTTAGTGAAGATGAAGCAAGGCGAGATTTAATTAGAGCAGCTAATGAGTTAGGCGATTTAAATGAAGGTATTGAAGATGTAATAGACCCAGCAGAATATGGAGACATTGGGGATGCATATTTAAAAGGATTTGATAAACCTCATTCTTTAGATTTAGACCAATTAGAAACTTTAGGACGCAAAATAGTTAATCAACTATACAAAGGTGATTTTAAAGCAGCAAAAGCTAAATTTTTAAGTGAAGGTACTTGGAGTACTGGAACTTATAATCAAATTAAACAATTCCTATCTGATTTAAAAAGACTCAAAGATAAATACTATGATATAGTAGGTAGCGATGATGTGTTTGATGGTTTAGATAGAGCGGGAATGGCTGCTGAAGACCTGATGATGGATACTCCTGAATATAGAGGAGAATTAAGTGAAGAAGAGGAGATGAGTTTAAGGAATGTTGGTTTAGCTGAGTTAGAAGAAATGGGATACGAAGCTGGAGAAAAAGCAACTTATACCCACGCTACCGTTGTGACAAGGTTACAAAATAGACCTGATAAATTAGCATATAGTAAAGGATTCATACAGGGTGTTAAAGACGAACTAGGATCTTCTTTAAACGAAGAAAATATGGTTGCTGAAGATCTAGATTTAGGACACGAAGATAACGAACCACATATGCTAAAAGCAGATTTATATCGTATTGGAAAATATGCTATGGATTTATACCAAATGATGGGTGAATTAGAAGGTGAAGTTGAGGTTGATTTACCACATTGGTGGCAGTCAAAAATATCAAATGCCAAATCAGCTATTGTGGGCGCCAAACATTATTTAGATTTTGAAATCAAAGAACCAGCAATTGATGCTGTAGTAGATAGAATGGATGATATTGCACCAGAAATGGAAGTTGACGTTGTTGATGATATTGAAATTGAAGAAGATTTATTTACTCCTAATGAAATTGGGGATGAAGCAATAGATCGTGAATCAGCATCAGGTGCATTTGAGGGGGTTGCTAGAAAATTAGCAAAAATTATCAAAGAAAATGAAATTCTAAAAGAATTTACAGATAATGATTTTTCAGGTAATGCTTTAATTGCGAATACAAAAGTACCCGAGAGCGATGAATTAGCAACATTTGATTATTTCTTCCCTGATGGGACTGCAAGTAGAAGAAAGGCTGTAGCATCCTTACAGGCTCATGATGAAAGTCCTATAAAAGCAAGAATGGGACGATATGCGCCAATGTTTGTTCATGTTCAATATACTGAATTTGAAGATGAAAATGGTGAAAGATATAGAGTACATCAAACACAATACTACAATAGTAACTTTAAAGACAAAGATCCAAACTTCAATCCTGGAGTAACAAAACTTTCATTAGTAAAGTTAGATCCATCTGGAGATAGAGATAAAGAAACTAGAATAGGTAGTATTTTAGTCAAAACTGATGAATATATTAAAGACTTAAGAAAATTAAATACTACAAAATCAGTATCTTAACATGACTAAATCAGAATTAAGAGATAAAATAAGAACACTCGTCCCCTCAGCTTATAAGGCCCAAATAAAGTCGGATGAAGCTGCAGTGGAATATGATGAGTTAACTAAATTTCCTGAATTAAAGGCTATTATAGTTGATTTATTAACATCTGAATTCGATTCTTTCTTAGCATCTATTGATTGGGTTGCTCCAAAACCAACTACATTTAGGATTAATCTAAAAAACGATCAAGAATTTTATTTAATATACTCTAGAAATAGTTGGATTGCTCAAGTAGAAGGTAAAAAATACTACTTACTAAACCTCCCAGAGGAAGAAAGAGCAACACTAGCTATAGCTCGTATATTACGATATGGTCCAAAATCAGATGGAGAAAGTGTAGAAAGTACAGATAGTAGTAGTGAAGATATTGATGTAGAAGTAGATGATACTACTGATATAGAATTATAAAAATAAAAATAATGAGAATACAATTTGATTTAGATCAAGCAATGGTAGTACTTAAAAGACTCGAAGGTGGTGTTTCTAATGTAAGTGATGGACCCAAGGTGCTCGCTGCATCAATAATTCTTAAAGAAGCAATAACAAAAGAAATAAATTCTAATAGTGCTAGGATAGGTAAAGTGATTGAAACTATGGAACGTAGTGGATATGATGAGCGAGTTGTCTTAGACCTAAAAGCAGCACAAGATAGAATGAAATCAGATGATAATGAGAGAAAAAATCAATTTAAAATAGATCCTAAAAAAGGGAAATAAAATAAATTAAAATGAAAGAACTATACAGATTCAGACAATTCCTTACAGAAGGTGTAATTAAAGAAAACATATCTTTACATAAAGAAGAAGCAAAACGTTTCTTAGAAAAGTTTGTAGACGATAATAAAGACAAATTTGAATTCATTCCTGATCTAGAAACAGGATACATAGATGCAAATGATAATTCATATAATGTAGATGAACTAGCTAGTATATTTTTAGATATAGGTCAAGATATTCCAAGAGGAACACATAACCAAAAATATAAAGGAGAAGGTGGAACCTATGTTGTTGTATCTGAGGGTGTAATTAAAGAAGACAAAGGTATAAATTACCTCAAGGATGCATTTGAAACCTATCTTGCAGGTGGTGATACTTTCACAAATAAACCAGGTAAAACAGAGACCGTAAAATTTAAAAATGATGGTTCTCTCATCCCAGAAAAAAAGTTTGAAGCTGCTCTTCAATCACTTCCTACCACAGTAAAAGTTGATGTATATAGTGTTAATTTTAAAAAAGTAGGGGACAACATTGTAGGTACATTTAAAGTAAAATAAAATAATGAGTATATTCGATAAATTTTTTACAAAATTTGCTTATAAATTTGATAAAGGATATCCTGACATGAATAATGATCAGGATGTTTTGTTATTAGAGTCGCTTATTTGGCAACTCACTAAAGAAAAATACATTTTAACGGAAGCAGATATGGTTGGCTCCGCTACAGGTTTTTCTGGTACTTTAGGTACTTGGGAAAAATATATTGAAAATGCTTGGAATAAACATGAAAAAGGAGTTACACTATATAAATCCTTAAAAAATCAAAACTTATTCCAAGGGACAAAAGATAATATTGATTCTGTAGATATTAAAATTAATGTTGGGGATGAATTTACTATTGATTCCAATGATAAAGCTGACTTAGCTAAAAAAGGTGCTTCTTATTATGCTCCTATTACGTTTAAGAATGAACAATATTTTATTCCTTTAAATGCAATACTAAAACCTACAGGAAAAAATGTAGAAAAATTTGATCCAGATTTAAATGAAAAGAAAACCAACCCCGGAGTTTATCACCCATTTGTACCAGGACACCCACAAGAATCTTATGTAGCTAATTTATTCATAGAACAAACATCACCCGACTGGGAATTTGAATATAAAGGAAAACCATTAAAAGTAACTTATTTAGGTGATCCTAATTATAAAGGTGTTGGTTATCCTAAAAATGATTTACAAATTAATACTACTCCCTCACCTGAAGGTTTAGAATCACCTATGAAAATTAGTTTAAAAGCTGATAATGCTACTTATGTAGAAAATTGGATGGGTGCAGCTAGAGGTCAGCAAATATTAGGTAATAAATTAAAACCCATTGTTTTAGGGGCGTATAATGCTTTATTAAAGTCAAATGATCCTAAAACAGCAGATGGTTTATTTAGAGGTAAATTAAAATCTTACCAAATATCAATGTTTATAAAAGATAGACAACAACAATACGGCTCAGAGGCTCCTTCAATATTATCTGAACCCTTAACTAAAGAAGAAGCATATGAAGCTTTTACAGGGGATGATAAGTTTGGTAATAGTGATGGTTCAGCTAATTACTTTTTCAAAGGTAAAAACCCAGATAGTATAGATGAATTTTTATCTAATTTAAAATCTTTTAAAGGTAATATGGATGAATTAGCTGATTTATATGTTTCTTTAAGAGGAACAAATGAATCAGGTAAATCAAGAAGTAGAGTTTTTTATTGGGATGACAGAAAATGGGTTATAAATCCATTATGGGTCGATGTCGCTGGAATAACAAAATCAGAAGATAAAGAAGGTAATATAAAATATAGTTAATATTTATAATAAAACAATATGTGTAACTGCGGATGTAATACTTGTGAAACAAAAGGACCTTTATTAACGGAAGGTAAAGTTAAATCTTTACTATCTGAAGGCCTACAATATCACATAGATAAAAAAATACCATTATTTGAAACAGTATATCGTATTGGTT
>Ga0187219_1000794_pt1 | contig 15316 bp, 25 predicted proteins | sample 13SPOviralmetaG_FD_130162 | JGI IMG/M metagenome (GOLD analysis project Ga0187219, IMG submission 130162) | Marine viral communities from the oligotrophic San Pedro Time Series (SPOT) site, San Pedro Channel, CA, USA - 13 SPOT_SRF_2010-07-21... | ecosystem: Environmental > Aquatic > Marine >... | reverse complement strand
TAAGGTTGTTAAACCTAAAAAAGGTAAAGGCAGTTTTACTAGAAAGAAATAATTATGGATTATGAAGAAATGGAAAAGTTAAGTTTAGAAGAATCTAAAAGACAAACAAAAGAACGTAAAGAAGCAAGTCTAAATATGATACGACCTTTTACATTTGATGAAAAAAAAATGTTATGGGACGGATTAAGAGGAGATAAAACAAATGATTAAAGAAGCATTAATAATGAAACTAAAAGGTGATGTTGCTGTAGCAGAGGCTGATTTAAGAACTTTCTTAGCACAACCAATAGGTGTTGCTGAACATATTGATTATGTGGTTACAGCAGAAAAGAAAACTGCTTTACTAGCAGAGGCAAAAGATAAGTTAGAAGCTATAACAAATCTATAATGAAAAATATAATAGACCCAAAAAATCCACATACTGTAGGCCAAAGTGCTTGGAACTTAGGTAATCATATATTGATTATTTGTTTTGTTATGGCGCTTGTATTTGTGGTTTATAATTCATACTAATGCCAATCTATACATTTTACAATAAGAAGACCAAAAAAGAGTTTGACGAAATGATGTCAATTGCTGAAATGGAAGATTACAAGGATAAGAATCCACACATTGTACAGAGAATTACAGGCCTAAATATAGTAAGTGGTGTAGGTAGTATTAAACAAGACGGTGGATGGAAAGAGAACTTAAGCAGAATTGCTGAGGCCCACCCTAAAAGTGCCTTAGCTGACAGGTACAGTAGAAAAACTATAAAACAATCTAAAACTGAAGCTGTACTAGCAAAACATAGGAAAAGGAAGAAGTAATGGCAGACGATATACCAGATTTTATGAGAGGATTTGACCTTGATGATGATTGGGGTATGACGCCAGTATCATCAACACCAGAGGATAAACCAAGTGTTGACCCAAAGATAGTTGAAGACAGTAAATTAGAAATATCAAAAGTAAAAGGTGATGTTAAAGATATTAAAAGCATGATGAATGAGATTATGCAAATTGTTGCTGATAAAGATACAGTAACAAAAACAGAAACAGACGAGAGCACAAAGAAAAGATTTAAAGATATTGAAAAGATTGTACTTCCGTTTTTATACAATTTAAGTAAAAGTGACGAACCATATATACATTGGCCAAATAGAGGACCAATTATAAAAGGACAGATAGAGAAAATATTAAAACTTACAAGGGGATAATATGAACATAAAAGAACAACATAAAGAAATGAAAAGAGAAGTTGAAATATTAGAACAGAAACGTAACATAGATAGAGGTAGTGTTTCCTGGTCTTTATTAAAAGAGGCAAAGAAACTTAAATTACAAGCAAAGGAAAGATTAAATGAAACTAAGCAATAACTTCTCTTTAAAAGAGATGACAGCTTCACAGACAGCTGTTCGTAAAGGGATTAGTAATAACCCTAGCGAAGACCATATGAATGCTCTAAAAGAACTTTGTGTAAATGTTTTACAAAAAGTCCGAGATCATTATGGTAAAGTGGTAACTATATCAAGTGGGTACCGTAGTCCTGATTTGTGTGAAGCCATAGGCTCAAGCAAAAATTCACAACATGCCAAAGGCCAGGCGGCCGATTTCGAGGTGTTTGGATTGAGCAACGCTGAGTTGGTAAAATGGATCAGTGAGAACTGTGATTTTGACCAGATGATATTGGAATTTCACAATTTAGATGAACCTAATTCCGGGTGGGTACACTGCTCGTATAGGTCAGATGGTGAAAACCGTAAGCAGATATTAAGAGCTTACAAGAGTGAAAGTAATAAGACTTGTTATGAGTCTTATGAACCTAGCTGAAAAGAAGATAGGGAAGAGTTAAGAAACGATCCCGAGAAGATAAAAGACCACATGACATTATACAGGTCTACCTAGGCTTGACTTTTATGTTAAATGATGATATATTGGAGATATTATGACTAGAAAATTTAATTTTGTTGATTTAGATAAATCAAAACTGCCTAAAACCAAAGGTAAAAGAATCGATGGTTTTAGATTTTATGATGTAGATGGTAAACATTATCCATCTGTAACCACTGTACTTGGTATTCTTAAAAAAGAAGGCCTACAAAAGTGGCGAGATAGTATTGGTGAAAAGGTTGCTCAATGGGAAATGGGTAGAGCCTCAAGGAGAGGTAAAGCAACTCATACTTTAGTAGAACAATATATTAAGAACGAAACACCATCTATCCGTGACGTGTTACCACTAGGTTTATTTAAACTGTTAAAACCATATGTAGATCAAATTGACAACATACACTTGCTAGAGGCAATTATGTTTAGTCACAAACTAACAATTGCTGGTCAAGTAGATTGTGTTGCTGAGTACAATGGTAAACTATCTGTAATAGATTTTAAGACAGCCAACAAGGAGCGACAAGAAAGCTGGATTGACAATTACTTTATGCAATGTTCGGCTTATGCCATAATGTATGAAGAAACATTTGGTACCCCTATTGAACAAATAGTAATTATGTTAGCTAGTGAAGACGGTACATCACAAATATTTGTCAAAGAACGTAAAGACTATGAGAAAGAGCTTATAAAAGCGATTGATGGTTTTTATAAATATTACGAGAAACTAAACAAAGATAAGGTTGAGGTAAAATAGTCCCAACCTTACAAGAGGGACTATGAAATCAATCATAATCATATTATCATTATTATGGTCTACAATCAGTTATGCTGATATGAAAGAGTATGACTTTTTTGGTATGACAATGCCAATGATGTGTGGGTTACCAGTAGTAGTAGATAAGTATATAGAAGATAAAGGCTTTACTGCTATCAATGTAAGTTTTGGTAAAGAAGGCGCTAAAGAAGATGGCGAAATAGTATTCGCTATAACATACTACATAAACGACAAACACCAAACATTAGCAGTAGCAGAATCACCATCCGATCCATACAAGTGTATGATATTTCAAACATTTGATATGATAATGAATAAAAATTTATTAAAAGGTACTAACACTTAAAACATTGACAAATTAGGCCAATTGTGTTATATTGGTAATGTTATAACAGAGGTGGTGAAATCTAGCGGTAGTAGCCACCTCATATATAGAAAGTGAAAATGAATAGTAAAGAATTTAGTTTAAAAATAGAAAACATGGTCAAAGAAAAAAAGTGTTCATACATGGACGCTGTAATATTATATTGTGAAGAACTTGAAATTGACCCAGCAACAGCAAAACCATTAATATCAAAATCTCTAAAAGAGAAAATCAAATTAGAAGCTACAAATTTAAGAATGCTTAAATATCCAAAGTGTGGTCAATTGCCTATATAATTATGTATGGAGGATATGATGTATTTAAAGTATATTTGGGAGTTAAGTTACACTTCACAACCAAGACTTACGATTATGTCAGATACGAAGGAAAGGTTAACTGTAAACTTGAAACATTTACAAAAAGAAACGATAGATATTTCTTTCATAAGTTAAGTAAACAATATGGACAAAATGATATACTTGATTTCTTTGTTGCTAACTTTGCTTCAGATAGCAAGGGATGGATTGGTAATTTGTTACAAAGAGATGGTAAAGATGTTTATTTGGATTATAAGAAACGGAAAGAAGCCTTTGGTTACCATTTCAGAAACGATTGTGTATCTATCTGTAATGACTTTACTTCTCGTAATATTTCTTTTGATGATGGTTTCATATGCCATAGCGGACAACATCCTAGATTTTTACGATTACTTATTCAAAAAAAACTCTCGCTACAGACCGCTATCGTGTTTGACCACTTCTTATCGTTTAGCAAGAATTTTTCTAAAGAGATTACCGAGAAGGTTGTATGGCCTAAAATCTCATCTACGCTTACCAAGTTAAGACCTTTTATAAACTTTAATACTACAGAATGTAAATTGACAATGAAAGATGTATTTGTATGAACCGAGTATTTTGTATAGGTAATGGTGAAAGTAGAAAAAGTTTAGACTTAATACAATTAAAACCACATGGCAAAATATATGGTTGTAATGCCTTGTATAGAGATTTTACACCAGATGTATTGACGGCAGTTGACATGGGTATAATGCATGAAATCTATCATAGTGGATATGCTTATGAAAATCAATGTTACTTTAGAAACTGGTCAAAAGTACCTGCTGAACTATATGAAAATATAATGAGTGGAGGTGCCAATCCTGAAGACGTAGAGTTAGCAAGATCAGAGGGTGTATTTTATGAAAATGAGAGAACACCTGAAACAAATGAATTTGTACTACATGGCTCAAATGTGGCAGGTATGGTGACCATAATTAAAAAAGATAAATCTCATCAAAGAAAACACATACAACAAAAAACAATCAAGGTATCATGGTGTAAAGACAACGACAAGTCTAATTGTATAAATGATATACTACATGAAACAAAAGATCATGGCTGGGCATGTGGTCCTACATCAGCCTATATTGCTTGTACAAGAGAACAACCTGAAGAAGTATATTTGGTAGGCCACGATTTAAATAGCCATACTAATCTATTAAACAATATGTACAAAGGCACACCTAATTATGCTTTGGCAAAAAGTACACCAACACCTAGTGTCAATTGGGTGACACAATGGAAACAGACATTTTGGGACTTCAATGGTAAGAACAAAAACCAGAGAGTAAAGTTTATAAAGGTCAATCCAGACTTGAATACACCAAATGCTGTGAACTCTCCACCATTAGAGTGGGACGGTACTGTAACCAATCTGGAGTATATGAATATGGCAGACTTCCAAAAGAAATTTAAAATCAAATGAGCATTGACTTTTACAGCGTAGTGTGTTATATTAGACATATGTTTGATAGTTTAGTTTATAAAACTTTAGACGCTATAATAAGATGGTGTGAAAAGTACAAAAAATTTAGAAAGACAAGGTCTCTACCTAAAGAATGCTGGGACGAAGATACTAAAAAGGCAGGCTTAAAAAAGTGGGTAAAACAACGAGAAAGTCTTATAAATAAACATGTCGATTAAACAGACAATACAAATACAATATACGAATACACATACAAGGAGAATAATATGGATTTCGAAACATTAAAAAGCTCGTCAAGCAATTTTGACAAGTTAACAAAAGCACTAGAGCAAAACCTTGCTCCAGAAGATCAATCAAATAAAAACAAATACCAAGACGATAGATTTTGGAAACCAGAGTTAGACAAAACTGGTAATGGCTATGCTGTTCTTAGATTTCTACCTGCTGTTGAGGGTGAAGACTTACCTTGGCAGAGAATATGGTCACATGCCTTCCAAGACAAAGGTGGCTGGTTTATTGAGAACTCTCTAACAACACTAGGTCAAAAAGATCCTGTGTCAGAGGAGAACAGTAGATTATGGAATACTGGTTTAGACAGTGATAAAGATATTGCTAGAAAGAGAAAAAGAAAATTATCTTACTACTCTAACATTATGATTGTATCTGATCCAAAACATCCAGAGAATGAGGGTAAAGTATTCTTATTCAAGTTTGGTAAAAAGATATTTGACAAGATCACAGAGTCAATGCAACCGGCTTTTGAAGATGAAAGTCCAATCAACCCATTTGATTTTTGGAAAGGTGCTAACTTTAAACTAAAAATTAGAAAAGTTGATGGTTATTGGAACTATGATAAATCCGAGTTTGAGGGTGTATCACCACTTGCTGAAAGTGATGACAAGATCAAAGAAGTTTGGTCTAAACAACACGCTCTAAAACCTTTCTTAGACCTTAGTAATTTTAAAACCTATGATGAACTCAAAGAGAAACTGAATAGGGTAATTACAGGCGATAGAAACGCTAGTACCGTAGAAAATGCAAACCTCCCGCCTCAAGCTACGAGACCAGTGAAAAGCGAAACAGTTGTTGCTTCTTCAACAGCTACTGATAATGGCGAAGATGATACTTTGTCATACTTTAGTAAATTAGCTGAGGAAGAGTAATCTATCTCTCTCTAAACTGAAAGCTTTAAGGGGTAGCGAGAAATCGCTACCTCTTTTTGTATATTAGGCGTATAAATATAGTTATGGCAAGTATTCTGGACCCGCTAGTAGATAAACAAGGTGGTGTAAAAAAGTCAGCAAATTGGTATAGAACGAATGTTCAATCAATATCTGATAAATTTACAGCCAGAAAGTTGATGAATCAAGGTAAGTTAATTGGTAGACCAAGTGTTGGAAGATTAAATATGTTCTTCTATGACCCTAAGTTTAAGAAGACATTACCTTACTATGATGCATTTCCGCTAGTCTTACCTTTAGAACCTATTAAAGGTGGTTTTATGGGTATGAACTTTCACTACTTGCCTTATTTGTTAAGATTTAGATTATTAGAAAGAATGCAAAAGTTTTCTACAGTTGGTTTTAGTGCTAAAACTAAAATTGAGGCCTCTTATGATGGTATCAAAAATATAGCAATAGCAAAACCAACTATTAAAAAATATTTGTATAGTAAAGTAAGATCACAATTTTTAAGAATAGATTTTGATGAAGCTGCTATGGCAGTATATTTACCAGTACAACAATTTAAAAAGGCTGGTGTAACTAGAGTATGGGCAGACAGTAGGAGTATGATTTAATGGCAATTTTAAGAGGCGGCAAAAGATTTGGTGGTTTTGATGTTCGTATAGGTATTCCTAGAGATAGGTCACTAGACAATGTACAAGGCGATACTAGATTAAAGCAAAGAGCAGGTGGTAATCCAGATTCTACAATGGGTAGAATACAGGCATTTATAAATGAAGCAGAGGGTTTTGCTAGAAAGGCAAGATACTATGTTGAATTTAATTTACCAAATGGTGTTGGTGACGCTTTACAAGGCGCCAGTGACAATGAAGTTGTTTACTCACAAGAAATTACAGATGAGAACAGAGGTTTTGCTCTCACACAAGATTTAAAGTCAGCACATTTGGCCAATGGTAGACGAGTACAAGCATTTTGTTCAGCAATAACAATGCCTGAAAGAGATGTAACTATGAAAGAAATTAGACACAATGGCCCTGCTAGAAAAATTGCCTATGATTTTAAATCAGCAGATATAACAGCAACATTTTATGCTGATAAGTTTTTAAGAGAAAGAAGTTACTTTGAATTATGGCAAAAGGCCGCTTTGAGTACAACATCTTTCAATTACAATTACTACAACGACTATGTTTCACCAATCAATATTTTACAACTAGGTAATTATGCTAGTCAAAACGAAAGAGATGATGTAACTTACGCTGTAAAACTATTTGATTGTTATCCTAAAACAATAGGTGCTGTACAGTATTCACATGATGTAAATAATGTACAAACATTTGATGTTACATTTACATTTAGATATTGGGTAAATTACTTTATAGATGAAGTAGATAATGTAGCATTAATGGGACAAAAAGAATTTAATGTACCAACGGTAAAATATGGTGGTCTATTTGGTGGTTTGTTTAGTAAACTACCTCCTGAATTAAGACGTGCCGGCCGTGATGTATTGAATGATATTAGAAGACGAGTACCAATAGGTCCGATAACTGGTGGTAGAGTGTTCCCACCATTTAAAGTACCGCCACTGAAAATATAATAAGGAGATATTATGGCATTACCAAAGGTAAATACACCGACATATGAATTGACTTTACCATCACAAGATACAAAAGTCAAATATAGACCATTTCTAGTAAAAGAAGAAAAGATATTATTGATGGCTATGGAATCTCAGAAAGAAACTGAGATTTATGAAGCTACAAGACAGATAGTTGACACTTGTACATTTAACACACTAAAAGTAGAAGAACTACCAACATTTGATTTAGAATATATCTTTTTACAGATAAGAGCTAAGTCAGTAGGTGAGATTTCTAAATTTAAAGTATTGTGTCCAGATGACAAGAAAACATACGCTGACGTTGAGGTAGACTTAACAAAAATTAATGTGGAAGTAGATGACGACCACACAAATAAGGTTATTGTTGATGAAGCAAGAAATCTTGGTGTTGTACTAAAATACCCAACACTGAATGTACTAAAGTCTGGCAAGACAAGTATGGATAACGCTACGATAGAAGAAGTATTTGAGGTTCTATCTAAATGTGTTGATCACATATTTGAGGGTGACAAGGTATATCCAGGTAAAGATAGTACACCAGATGAGATTAAAGAGTTTTTTGAGAACTTATCACAAGATTCTTTCTTAAACATCAAAAAGTTTTTTGATACTATGCCTAGATTAAGACATGAAATGAAAGTTATTAATCCAACAACGAAAGTTGAAAACACTGTTGTTCTATCAGGACTAGCAGATTTTTTCGAATCAGCCTCTCCCATAACAGCCTAGAGGCCTATTTTGAAACTAATTTTGCACTGATACAACATCATAAATATTCGTTGAGTGAGATTGAAGATTGTATGCCATGGGAGCGTGATGTATATGTTTCTATGCTAACTAATTGGATAAAACAAGAAAACGAGAGAAGACAAAGAGAGGCATTAAAGTAATGAGTGAAATAGAAGATAAAATTGTTGTACCTGCTGATATAAAAGAAATTACTAAAAAAGTAAAAGTAGATTTAGAAGTTGATACATCCGTTAAAGACATGGGACCTAACCCATATGCTAAATTAATACACATGGCGAGAGCTGTTGACGCTTGGAGAATATTTCCAAGATTGTTCTTAACAGTTTACATTGTGTTATTATACAAATGTGTAATATGGTATATGAACTTAGGCGCTCCAACAATGGAACAAAGTGGGTTAATTAGTATCGTAGTTGGTGCTGGCGCTGCCTGGTTTGGTCTATACACAGGAACAAGTAAGAGTAAAAAATAATGGCAATAGAAGTTTCAGATTTTAGAGCATTAGCAAAGATCATCACTAGTGAAACTATGAAGACCGTAGGTGCTGGTAAAAAAACAATCATAGCACCGACAGTACAAAGGCAAATGACTACTAATATGGTTGAATCGGCAGAAAGTGGTAGTGAAAAAAGATTCATGGCTGCTTTTGATAAAGCAGAAAAAATCATAGAAAAGTTAGGCATAAATGTATCAGACTTCAACAAAGGTCTAGGTGACAGAATAAAAGAATTAAGAACACAAAAAGATACATCAGCAAAAGAAGTAGAACAGTTGAGAGCCGAAAATATAGCTTCTGAAACTAGATTAATGGAAGATAATGGTAAGCAGGTAATACAAACAGCCATACTTACGAAGAAAGAAATTGAAACGAGAAAAAAAGAGATAATTCAAACTGAAAAATTATTATTAAAAGAAGAAAAAGAGGCAGCAAAACGTAAAGCGGTTATTATGAAGCAAGAAACAGCTTCATTAAGAGATAACGAGTTAATATTAGCTGACCAAGAAAAAATTGTTAGAATAGAAAAAGACTTACAAGAGAAAAAAGATTCATTAGGTGTGGATACAGGTGGTAAGAGAGAAAGAGGTGCTTCATCAACTTTCTTACAGGAATTAGTGGCGCCGTTTGCTGCTGTTGGTGACGCTCTGTTATCAGTAAGAGATATTGCTAATAGTGTGACAGATGTTTTTAGTTTCTTTGCTGATGGTGGTCTTACTAAATCATTAAAGAAGTTTGCTGGTGGTGTAAAAGCAGTTGCTAAATTCTTTGGTTCTGCTAAAGTATTAATTGGTCTTGCTATCGCTGGTGTATTATTACTAATGTATAAATTTAGAGATAAGATTGGTGATGTGGCGTCTGCCATAATGAAAATACCAGGTAAGATATTTGATTTCTTTAAAGATACATTTGTTATGATAAAAGATTTCTTTATTAATATGATTAATGGTGTTATTAAATTACTTAACAAAGTATTAGGTGTATTTGGTGCTGATATAGGTTTACTCGAAACAAGTAAAGATAAAGAAAATACTAAAGCAGAGCAAGAATTAAAAGCAAAAGAAAATAGAGAGGCGACTGCCCTTATGAATGAGGGTGATGTCACTAACGAAGAAAAGAAACAGTTAGAAGATTTAAAACAACCTACTGAAAAGATATTGCCTGATAAAAAGTTTTCACTAGAAGATATAGAAGCAGGTAAAGTTGATTACAGTCAAGCTTCAATGAATGTTGATGATAGAAAAAATGTCAACACAGCGTCTGCTGATTTGACAGCAAAAGCAAACCAATCACCTGTTATAATACAACAAAACAGTACACAAAATAATTCATCTAGTAGTGGTCAAACACAAAACTATATTCACACGGACAATAAGAACTCCGATAATACATTGTTGAATATGAATAATACGGCTATTGCCTAGTAGATACCTAATTCTTTTTCAGTAAAGATTTTAAACTCCATACTATTGTCGTTACAATACACATCAGCGGCTTGCCATTTAGCCACATTTTTGATATATTCTAAACTCTCTCTCATAAATGCCTTTGTCTTCTTTGTTTTAGGTCTAGGTTTCTTAGTTTGAGCAGCTGGTTTTATCTCTATCATATAACGCTTGCCTTTGGCAGTCTTTATGATAAAGTCAGGAAAGTAACGGTGTTTCTTTCTATCAATAGGATTGATATATGGTATCGCCAATTCTTCACTTGCCCAATAGATTATATCTTGGTTTCTGTCACAATATACCATAAACTTACGCTCCCAATTAGAACGATATACTATTTTACTTGGATCACCAGCGTATTTTTTTGGATTGGTTGGTCGGTAAATACCTTTATATGATTGTCTTTTTTTCATTATAAATATTACTATTACAAAGGTATTTAGATGAGTTTTACAAGTAAGGTTTCAAACATATTAAAGCAACAGGTTGGTAACATGATAGGCAGTAGCATATCAAGTTTTGCCAATAATATAATGGCTAACGGTGGTCAAAAGAAAAAGTTGGCTGCTAAATTGCTTAACAAGTCACCATTAGAGATAGAAAACATTGATCCAACAGCTCACATGAAAGAGAATCCGTATCAGTATGGTACGGTGTATTATCCACAAGAAACATCTAATTTAGGTGAGGGTCATTATATTATTTTTGATGTAGTGATGCACAAGTCATCAAAATTTAAAACTGATAAACAAGCAAATGTTAGAGTGATACCACAGGCAGACTTTGGTGGTTCTTATGTAGGCGAATCTACATCATATCAAAAAGCTGTAACTAAAATTAAAAGACAAAATTCATTTGCCAATCCACAGGCAACAAGACTACAAGGTGTTAAGTCTGGTCTAAATCAGAAAACACCAACACATACATTTTTGTCAGACAGTATAATATTGTACACACCAGGCGCTGCTCTAAAGTTTGGTTATGGTGCCGCTTATGATGGTATTGACACAGGTATTGCTGGTTTATTAGGCGACACATTAAGTGGTATTAAGGACTTTGATAGTGCCATGGCGGCCATCAAAGGTGGTGGTGCTGACGCTGTTAAAATGTTAGCAAGATCAGGTATATTTGGCGCTGCTAGTTTAATACCAGGTTTTGAAAATGCTCAAGCAGCTTATGATAAGGCAAAAGGTCAAGCAGTAAACCCTCAACAAGAGATGGTGTTTAGTAAAGTAAACTTTAGAGAGTTTGAATTTCCGTTTGAGTTTGCTCCTAAGAATGCTCAGGAAAAAGACCAAATGCACAAGATAATAAATCTATTTAAGTTTCATATGCATCCTGAATACAAGGGTGATACAAAAGGTTTCTTTAATGTACCAAGTGAGTTTCAAATCACATATATGTACAGAGAAAATATTAACACATATATACCAAGAATTAGTCGGTGTGTATTGGCAAACATGAACATAGACTTTGCTCCAGAAGGAGTATTTTCTACATTTAAGGCAGATAATGGTGGCGCTGCTCCTGTTTTGGCAACAATGAATTTAACATTTAAAGAAACAGAAATAATGACTAAAGAAAGAATAGCTGAAGGATTTTAATGGCATACTTTTCTAAATTTCCAAAAGGTTACTATGACATTAAAGGTAATGGTCAGGTCAAACTAGTTACAGACTTAATGAGAAGAGTCAAAGTAAGGTCTAAAATCAGAGATGAGGCAAGTCTATACTCTACATATGATGTACCAAATGGTGAAAGACCTGAACACACGGCATTTAAACACTTTGGTGATACAGAGTTACATTGGATTATATTGATGACCAATGATATGACAGACGCTTACTATGACTGGCCATTGTCAGAGCAAGACTTTGAAGCATATGTAAAAGACAAGTATGTTAATCCAGATAGTGTACACCATTATGAGGTAACACAATCAAGTGGTAGACAAACAGGTAATGGACCAGATGATTATACACACAAGGTACAAGTTAATTCAGACGCTGTTGGTGCTCAATCTGTATCTAATTATGAATATGAACAAAGACTACAAGATGAAAGAAGAACAATCAAATTATTACAACCACAATTCCTAGGTCTTTTTGTTGAAGAATTTGAAAGACTTGTAAGAAAATAGAATGATATGTATAGTGAAATTGATACCGCACAACTAGAAAAAGCTGGCGATTATGTTCTATCGGACATAGAGTTAGTTTCTTTTCAGGCTGCTGATGGCAGTAATCCAAAAAGAATTTCAATAAGATCATTAGTATCAGAGGTCAACATCTATGAAGGACTTGATCAGAAAAACCTATCAGGCACAGTAATATTAACAGACGCTCAAAATGTAGTAGGTCATTTACCCTTAACTGGTTTTGAACGAATAGAATTTAAGATGTTTACACCTGGCACAAGTAGAGGTTACGACTTTACATTTGACACAGGTCACCCTATGTTTATCTACAAGATTGCTGATAGAACAGGTGTATCTCCTAGAACTCAAATGTATAAACTACACTTTTGTTCAGCAGAGATGATACAAAACGAACAAGTAAAGGTAGAACGAGCATTTACCGACACATATGACAACAATGTATTATCAGTGTTTAGAAACGAATTAAAATCTAAAAAGACAATGATCGTAGAAGAAACAGCAGGTATTCGTAAGTACACATCACCAAAAATAAGACCCTTTGAAGTAATAGATGAGTTTAGTAAAAATGCTCAAAGTAAAATATTTACCAATGCTGGTATGATGTTTTATGAAACTGCCATAGGGTATCATTTTCAATCTATTGAATCAATGTTAGCAATCTCAAATGGTGTAGCAAGACCAGTACAGGCAAAATACACACCAAAGCCTGCCAATATAAGAGATAGTCGTGGTAATAGAGATGTAGTTAAAGAAATGCAAACTGTAGTAAAATTTCAAATCAATGAACAGTTTAACACATTAAAAAATTTAAGAAACGGTGTATATAATGCTCGTGTAATTACACATGACAATTACAATAAGACCTTTAGTGAGGTTGATTTTGATTATGCCGAAACATATAGCAATTCGTTTCATACAGAGCATGATGGTAAAGGTGGACTACAAGATAACAAAAGTATTATGCCATTATTTAACTACAAAGACAACAAGTTTTTTAGTCAGTTTCCACAAGGCACACAATACATGGTATCAACAACAGAAAATGTACACACAGACATAGAAAGAGTACCACACGAAGTAAACTTGCCAAAAAGATTATCACAAAGACTGGCGTTTGAGACCATGTCATTAACAATTACTGTACCAGGGTTTACAGGTATATCCGTAGGTGACCTAGTAGCATTTGAAATGCCAAGTTACGAACCGTCTGGAGTTGACAATCCGTTAGACCTAGACCCATATATGAGTGGACGTTATCTTATTAAATCTATAAGACATAAGATTACAACAGGTGAAGATAGACACGAAATGGTCATAGACATAGTTAAGGATTCAGTACATACTGGTTACCCACAAGAAAACATTAATACATTAGATACAAGAGAAAATGCAGAAGCAATTAATATCCTAAAGTATGACCTAGATGACGCTCTTTTAGAAAATACAGAGGGTGATGGAGTTTTTAAATGATCTTAACTCCTCAGAGAGATACAGAGAATCCGAGAGTTTCCGACGCTTCCGAGCGCTTAGGACACGGCCATCTTCAAGCAACCGAGAGAATGGTCTACAATATAACAGATAACCACCTGAAAGGCAAGTAAATAAGACAATGAGAAATATAATAGACAACATTAAACACACATATGGCAACCTCTCAACAGCTTTGATAGAAGTATATTATACAGAGAAGTATTACAGGTTCTACAAAGGACAAGAAGCTAAAGTCAGTCTGGCGACTGCCTGTTTCTATATTGGACAAGGGATAGTCATTATACATAGTGGTTATCACTGGTTGCGTACGGCCATATTAAATAGGTTTAAATGACGTATAGTGAGTGAATTAAAAGCAAACATATATCGGTAAAAATAAAAAAGTATGAACAATAAAATTTTAGGGTTAAATGGTTTTCTCTGGTTTGTTGGCGTAGTAGAGGATAGATTAGACCCTACTTACACTGGCCGACTTCGAGTAAGAGCATTAGGTCATCACACATCAAACAAAGAAATTCTCCCAACGGCCGACTTACCATGGGCGTCTATACTATTGCCAGTCACGGCTGCCGGTATTACAGGACTAGGTCAATCACCGTCAGGTCTCGTAGAGGGTAGTTGGGTGTTAGGATATTTTAGAGATGGTGACAGTAGGCAAGAACCGATTATCATTGGTTCATTACCTGGTCGCCCATCAGAGCTCGCACAGTCTGGTGGATTTTATGACCCGAACGGTATATACCCAAAGTATAAGGATGAGTCAGATGTCAATAGGTTGGCGGTCAATCTAAAAGAGGACAATGTAGAAGTCAATCCTCATTTATCATTAACATTAAGAAGATCAACAAGAATTACAGGAGTGGCAACGGCAGACGTAAACCCCGTAAAGGCCGCCGATGGATCAGATATACTTGGCAGTGATGGTGATACCTTTGACCAACCAGAAATACCGTACTCGGCCATATACCCGTATAATCATGTATATGAAAGTGAATCAGGTCACCTAATGGAATATGATGACACAAACGGATCAGAAAGAATATAACAGGCACACCGTACAGGAACCTCTTACGAAATAGATAAAGATGGTAACAAGGTAGAAATTATAAAAGGTCAATCATATCGTTTATTAAGTAATAAAGAACAAGTCAATATCAGTGGCGACTCAGACATCACTATAGACGGCCGCCATAAGATTTACATTAACAAGAGTAACACCGTAGATAATCATTACGACATACAAGTAGGCACAGGCGCCAACATTAATATACAAGTTGACTCAGGTGATGTAAACCTAATTACAACAACAGGTAAAATTAATATGAATAGTGGTGGTGACTTTAATCTAAAGGTAGGTGGTAATATGGTAGTAGATGTGGCCGGCACAGAAACAAAGAAT
>Ga0187219_1000789_pt1 | contig 15367 bp, 18 predicted proteins | sample 13SPOviralmetaG_FD_130162 | JGI IMG/M metagenome (GOLD analysis project Ga0187219, IMG submission 130162) | Marine viral communities from the oligotrophic San Pedro Time Series (SPOT) site, San Pedro Channel, CA, USA - 13 SPOT_SRF_2010-07-21... | ecosystem: Environmental > Aquatic > Marine >... | reverse complement strand
TTGAACTGAATCCTGCTTGAGGAACTTCTTTAAACACTGATACAATCGGGCTAACAGCATCAATACTATCAGTTAAATTAAATCCAACAACCTGATTAGAATCAAAAGATTGAGTAAGAACATTATTGGATACAATATTTTTTGTATTGACACTAATAACACCAGTATCACTTATAGCAGATGTTTTAGTTTCTACTGCAGCAATTTTGTTAGATTGTTGTGCAATTTGTGTTGGAGTAGCAGTAGGATTTTCAACCATGTCACTCATAACAGGGTTACTAACCATTGCTTCTGCTAGTTTAAACGCTTTACTTGGCATTAATGTTCTCCAAAATTTCTATATTATTCACTGTCTTTTTTTGCATCAAGATATGCCGCTATAGCCATATCTCTACGTTCTTTTGCATTCTTACCTTTAAACTGTGGAGCATCAGATTGTTTAAAATCATCTATCCATGCACCCATACCATCTGCCACTTCAAGCTTTTCATTTTGTGGTTTCTTTTTAAATGTATTAAGACCTTGGCTTCCACCCGAACCAATGCGTTCAGCTTTATTACTTTGTGTTGTTGCAATTCGTTTCATTGCGCCTTCACCCATTTTCTTTAATCTATCATTTGCTCTACCTGATCCAGTAAGTCTTTTTCCGTACTTCTTAAGCATTTTAGGATCATCTTTTTTCAGAGCGGTTTTCATATAGTCTTGAGTTTTCTTATGATATTTTTGTAAAGTGTCTTTGTTTAACTCATTTACATCTTCTTTTTTAATTAAATCTTTTGGATCTTTCCCTTTAACCTTTGCATCAATGTAAGATTTTGCAAGACCAAGAGATGCTACAGTACCAAGAGTTTTAACCTTACCTTTATTTAAATGTCTAATAACATGCTGTCCAGCTCCTGGCTTAGATAGCACAACATAATGCCCACCTGCTGGATGTGGTTTCTTATGTGTAATTTTCATACCAGCAGTTTTTGGTTCAAACTTTTCGTCTAGTTCAACTTCTTCACGGACTCTAACTTTAAACATTTTCTCAACGGTCTGCCTACCCATATGCTTTGACATAACTGTAATAATCTTTTCAAATACTTCAGTATCTTGACCGTTCACGAATTTAATAAAAGGCATTCCAGCTTTACCTGATGATAGCATATCTGCTGCTTTCATGAAGTCAGCCTTATCTATGCCACCACTTTTCTTTGCATAAGAACTAAGCTCATTACCAGCTTTTTTCATTGCTGGAGTTGCCACTTCATCAAGTTTTACCGATTCATTTGGATTTTCATTACCAGGTTCTTCTCCAGTATCTTTTGCAAGCATATAGTCTCTTACAGAATCAAGATAGTCCATTGCCTTAGTAATTTTATTTTGACACCACTCAGGCATATTCTCATCGTCTTCTAGCATATCGTGCAGTTCTTCAGCAGCGTCTGAGATAGTGACAAGCTGGGTCTTAGCCATATCACCTTCATAATCATACTCCCCTGCATCAACATCTTCAAACATATAAAGATCATAAAGAAGTTCGGTATCTTCTTTCATAAGACTTTTTATTTTAGCTGCATTATAATCATGTTTAATCATAAGATTATTTATAGCAGCCATAGAAAGAAATGGTATATCTTTAGCAGCTAGTTGCTCTAACTCATCTTTACCAAATTTTGCTACCATAGTAGAAAGTTTAATAGCATCCGTAGGTTGGATTCTCTTACCTTTCATACCAGACCAATGTTTAGCCAGTCTATCTAGTTGATTTGCTGCTAATTTTTCTTCTATAGATTTCATTTTGACCCTCTTACTTTTGCAGCCAGATCCTTGTCTGCCTTGCCCCATGTTCCTGATGATTTAGTTACAAATGAATTAACTCTTGCAAAACCCCACTGTTCTGGAGTAGTGCCAGGTCTATGTCCAGTTTTCCAAGCAGCAACTCCACGATTATAAACCTGTCTTAGTATACCAAGAGGCATACCAGATTTTTCTGCCTTTTTCTTAAGACCTGCTGTTGCATCTTCGTTTATATAAGCTTTAAATTTAATCATTATACATATTCCTATTTTCCATGTGAGATGGCATGATCGTCGTGCCAGGTATACGGGTGTTCTTGACTATGAACTTTGAAGTGATGTAGAGTATATCCGTCTTTTGTTTTATGAGATTTAATATGTTTTAATTTAGTGCCTGCTGGAATTATTGTTTCTTTTTCAGGATCATTATGTGTCATAGAACCTTTTCCATCTACATGAACAGCTTTAGTTTTCTTACTAGCATGAATTGCAACAACATGTCCACTTCCAAAGTTTATTGCTGATTTATGATCGTGCGAGGTAGACATATGGGCTGGGCTATGAATTGTACCATCTTTAGAATTCATAGCAGCTTTACCAAAGTCATGAGCCGAACCGTGATACAAAGTTATTTTCTTTTTAAGAGGTTTAGAATGCTTAAGAATTGAATGATGAACATGAGCTTCACTATTATGAATGTCTTGCCGTTCTTTACGATTGGGGGTTCTTAGCAGAAAATCGTCCTGATGAACATGCTTTTTATTTTTTTCTTTGTGCTCATCTGCATGCTTTTTACCATACCGATGGCCCAGTGAGGATTTGTGATTATCTATTAAATGCTCATTGATTTTTGTAGAGTTATGTTTAAAATGATCGAAAGCTTTTCTTTCATGAGGATCTTTATGAGCGTCAGCAGAATGAGATGATAAATGTTCGCTGTGATCTTCTTTATTATGACCAGCAGCGTGCTCGGCTAAAGATTTTTCATGATCTGCTTTAACACCAAAAGCTTTTTTAACTTTTTTTATTATAGATTCATTAGTATCTTTTTTCTTTTCTCTTTCTTTTTTTCTTTCAAATGAAGTATCATGAGCAATAAAAACGTTTCCATTTTTATCTTTATCAAACCCAGATGTAGCTTTATCTTCTTGTTCTGCTATATACTGTTTAAAAGTTATCATTTTGTTGACCTATTTTTTGCTCTTGCTCTTGCTAATCTAGCTCGATCTAACATTCTATCATGCTTAAGTTTATCAGTTTCTTTTTCTCTATCAATCTTGGCTTTTGCAATTTTAATTGCATCTTCGCCATACATTTGTTTAAACTTTAAAGTGTGTTTACTCGGTTTTGTTTTTGCTGTAGCATCACCTGGAGCTGGTTTATAAGCACTTCTATCATCATCTGCTTTTTTACCGTGTTTAGCAAAATGTCTTGCTCTTGCAAGTTTAGTGGATTTTGTTTTAATGCCGGCATAATAACCTTTTGGTTGAGTACCTGGTCTATCTTTAATATCTGAGTCTTGTGGCTGTGTAGTCTTTTCAGAAGTCTGACCTGGAGTCTTAGACCTTGCTTTCTTATTAGAAGCATCAGTTCCCCAATCCGGTCTATCATCATACATAGAATCTTTACTCTTAGCTTGATACATTTTAACAGAGTCTAACCATTTTCTCATTGCAGAACCGTCTTCTTTTTCAACTATAAGATAATTGGACCCTTTATAAATTACAATGCCTTTTTCACCGGACTCTTTAACCTCAACCATATCGCCTTCATTAAAAAGTTCACCATTTATATACTTTTCTCTTATATCAGAAATAGGTTCTAGTTGAATAGAATTTCTAAATTCTGTTTCTTCTTTTAAACCCATACCTTTTCTAATATCATTAAAAAGTTTCTTTGCATCAGTATTAGACATTTTATCAGGTAAACCTTGAGAAAACGAAGTAAAGTTATTATCTGAAGCATAACTTCTTTGCTTGGTACCAGAAGCACCTTCAGCACCTTTGGCATCAGGGTCTCTTTGTCCTGCTGATACCATTTGAATTCCATCTGGAAAATTATAGAAGCCATGTTTTCCTTTTTTACCATTATAATTATTCAGTCTCACCTTATATTCATCTAAACGATCTGAACCAGCAATCATAACAATCTTTCTATAACCACGATCATATAAATCAGTTAAAGCATCAAAAGGAGTTTTTACTTTCTTATTGACAAGAACTTGTCTGGCGTGTTTTGGAAACATTTTACGAATATACTTAACCTTGCTAGTATATTCTAAAGGGTTATCTTTTTTATCATTAGATTGAGATAGATAAAGAAAATAAGGATTACGTCCGGCAGAGGAAGACAATTTATCCATAAGTTTTCCATGACCAATAGTAGGCGGATTCATTCTACCAAAGGCAAAATAAGCAACCTTTTCTTCTTCTACTAAAAACTGGGAAAATGAATTAATCATTCAGAAGATCCGCCTCTTTTTCTTTGCATTTCTGCTTTACGAATCAATGGAAACATTTTCTTAGCCAAACGATCAATACGTGTTTTCATTTCAGGCTTATCAAGTCTTTTCTCAATTTCAGCCTTACGTGCTATAGTTAATTCTCCACGTGGAATATCTTTTGTTATTTTTAGTAAGATTTTATTACGGGCAGCTCTTCTTGCTCTTTTTTGAAGAACCTCTTTACTCGCTACACGCCGAGCAGCTCTCTTTTTACCAAGAGCAATCTTAGCACGATTTCTTTTAAAATCACGTGCTTTCTTTAACCTTTGTGCCATAGACAGAGCTTCATCTGGAGACTCGTCTACACCGCCGTCTAATCCAGTTCTTCTTTTTCTATGTCTTCTATATTTGATTTCATCAGGCTCACCGGGAGCGTAATCTACAGTAATTAAATCTTTAAATTTTAACATCAGTTTCTTCCTGGTTTATCCCATCCCTTTAAAATATTTGGCGAAAAGTTATTGTATGAAAATTCCATTCTATCAACAATCTTTACCGCATCACCACCAAGTCTATCAATTGCTACATAACCTTCGTGACCTGTCGTCTTAAATCCCTTTGTAGTCTGTACAAATGTATCGATCTTTTTAATATTATTAAGTATATTTATAAGTTTTAATTTTACTAAAACAATTAGTTTCTGTAATTCAAAGACCTTTATTAAGTTTTGTTTATTAGATGCCGAGAAAAATTTTAAGATTTCCTCTCTCTTTTTAACTTGCGCATCTTTGCCGCGTTCTGACTTGCGTTTGAGGATTTCTTTTTCGTATTTGTCTTTGATCCACTTGATGAGCCCGTCGGCATGTCTTCGAGTGTCTTTAATAATTTCGCCTTTCCTGACAAAGGAGTTATTGTAGGTTTCGATTGTCTGCGAAAGTTCGTCGTTGGACTCAATTTCTTTAAGGGTGCTACTAGATATTTGGTTAAAGAGTTTCCCAATTTCCGAAAGACGTTCATTTACTTCCTCCGTATCCTTTTTTGACATTGTTACTTTAGTCATATCTCTTAACATTGCATCTTGAGACCAGACAGATTTTGATTTTTTAAACTTTGATATATCTACACCATAGCTTGCTTTCATCGTTTCAAAAGACGAGCCAGTGTATGTAGTATGCCAGACGATTCCAATTTTTGCCGATCTGATTTCTTTGGCTGCTGCAGTTCCTTCTGGGACCGCATAAATAATTGTATTAGGGTGAAAAGTGACATACTTTTTTCCATCTATAGTTTGACTGGACAAATCGTTGCCGCTGAATAAAAAATCTCCTTGAACAACACCTTTGATTCCAAGTGAAGGCAGATATTTAAGTGCGTCTTTGAGCTTATCAGCAAGATCGCCAGAAGTATCAGCATCGACGTCAGCTGTAGATTTATAGACCTTAGGGTTTTTGTTGAATATGCCTTTTTTGGCAACGAAAAATTTATTATCACTCGGATCAATACCAGCGAAAACAGCAGGAGCGCCATCCCATTTAACACTTACATTTCCTTTCTTGGTTCCACCAAGCATATCTCTTAAATCTCTAAGAGCAAAGATTGCTTCACGTGTGCCTTTTACTCCACCATAGATTACCCTATCTTCGATATGAGTCATGTGTGTATTTTTTTGTTCAGTTATAGTTTGTTTAAAACTTATCATTTCATCAACTTCTTTATTGTTGCCAATGCTTTTTTACCATCTGGATGATTTGGATTTATACTTACTTCACTGCCATTCATAAAGTCTGATATACTTGCAGACTTTCCAAGCGCAGTGATTGCTTTATGTAAAGGATCCTTTGGATCATATTTTGTTTCAAATCCACTCTTACCTCTTAATTCTACCCATTTCTGATCACCTTTATTCCACATCTTCATAACATCCATATTTTTATTACGGATGAGTTTAAGTTTAACTCCCTCAGATATGAAACTTTTAAATTTTAACATTAGTTATCCTTTAAAATAAGATCAAAGGTTGCACCACCACCAACATTATTTTGAGATTTTGCAACAACTTGTAAATCAGTTTTTTCAGTAAATACTAATGGAATAGGATATTCAATTGTAAAGCCAGAAGCAAATACACCAAATTGCCCTTTCACATTAAAAGATTCATTTAGTGGTCTTGATATGAGTCTAAATAAAGCATCATTATTTGCATCTACATTACCTTGTAAACGAATAAGATAACCAGTTTTACCTGCTGGAATTGTATATAGAGACATAAGAGTTTGTCCAGCGCCAGCTAATATAATTGCAAGATCTGTAGTGGATCTCTTAATTCTAATCTCGTCTACATTTGTAGATCCTGTATTTGTAGTAATCATTCTTGCTCTAAACACTCTAAGAAACTGATTAGATGAAGCAGAACCACCAATTGTTAATGTTTCAGTTATTGGAGCATAGTTTTGATCTAAGCCTTGAACCTCAACGGTGCCATTATTATCAGAACTTGTATTATCAGCTACAGCTAATACAGTACCCGCAGCAGCATAAGCGTAGTCTGAGGTGCCATCCCATATAGTCTGATAAGAATTTGGAATTGATTCTCTATAACCAAACTTATTGATTGAAGATGTACCTGAAACAAGACCTTGAGCAATACCGATAAGATATGGTGTCATAATACCATCTACAGTAATTGTCCCACCACCGTCTTGAATAGTTACAGGATTGGTAATAGTATTGACTGTAACTGTTTCAAGAGCCGCTAAAGATGAAGCATCTAATGCAACCGTACCATCAACGGTTATAGAAGAATCATTATCTGTAATTGCTACTGGCTGATTTACTGAAACAGTTCCATCAACGGTTATACTATTACCGCCGTCTTGAATAGTTACTGGATTAGTAATAGTATCGACTGTGGTAGTTTCTAATGCTGCAAGAGATGCAGTATCTAGCGCAACCGTACCATCTACTGTTAAAATGTTACCGCCGTCTTGAACAGTAACCGTACCAGATATAGGCTGAGTTGCTTGGAAAAAAGTTCCAGTAACTGCAACTGGATTATTAATTATATCTACTATAATTGGATTTGCTATTGTATCTACCGTTACGGGATTAGTAATTGTATCTACCGTAATTGTTTCAAGAGCGGCAAGAGATGCAGTATCTAATGCAACCGTACCATCTACTGTTTGAGTTGAAGGAAACGTAACATTTACTGTAGTATTTTCAAGTGCAGCTTTTGTATCAGAATCTAAAGCAACTGTTCCAGATACCGGAATAGGATTACCCGTATCATTATTAATTTCAACAGAAGAACCAACATTTACTGTAACATTTTCTAGTGAAACTAGACTACCCGAATCTAAAGAAACAGACCCTGTAACATTAGCATTTACTGTTTCTAAAGCAGCCAAACTAGTAGCATCAAGAGTAACTGTTCCTGCAACAGTTTGAGTTGCTGGAAAATTAGATATTGTAGCTGTTACGGATTGCAGTGCTGTAATATTTGTACTATCTAAGAACATAGTTCCATCAACTGTTTGAACAGATGGGAAGTTATTAATATCCACTGTAGTATTTTCTAATGCAGCTAAAGATGAGGCATCTAATGCGACCGTACCATCTACTGTTTGAGTTACTGGGAAGTTTGAAACTGCAATATCACCTCCGGTATTAGTTACAGTACCGGTGATTGGAATAGGATTACCAGAATCATTTTTAATTTCTTGGTTATTGACAAAAAGATAACTCATACGATTCTCCATCCGTTTCTATAAATGAGTGAAATTGATCCGTTGTTTATTTGAAGTGTAAATCCTCCAGCATCATTATCAACTGTACCGGATACTACAATTGGATTTATACTTGCTGAACCAGACTCATCTTTTATAACTAATTGCTCACCATTACTTATTCCGCTAGGAAGAGTGATAGTACAAGTTCCAGAATAATTTACTCCAATATAGTGATCATCTACTGAAGCTGTATATGAAGCAGTAGTAACAAGGGTAGTACTAACAATATGAGATGCTATCTGATCGGCTGATGATACAGCACTAAAAACAAATTTACCTGTAGCTGCATTATATTTTAAATACTTATTATCTGCAATCGTTGATCTATCAATATCATCTAATTTTCTTAACTTAGTTTCACCACCACCACCGATTGTGGACATTTGGTGCTGCACTCTTTGAATGAATGTTTTATAATGCTTTGCTAAATCTTCATGTGTAACAAATTCTTGATTAAGTGGTGTTAGTGGATCGTCGTTATTTTCTTCTGTATCGCCACCAAATAGACCAAGCTGAGCTTCACTTACGCTTCTTTTATGAGATTGAGCTTCACTTAACTTTTTAAAATTAGAAAGTAGATCCTCATTTAATGCGTTTTCATTTATATTTTCAACTTTCTCGGTTAACTCTACTTCTAAAGCTTTACCTTTTAAATCATCTTCTAATCTTTTTTCATCATAGTTAATATTCTGATTTTTTTCTTCAGAAATAAGTTTAAAGAAATCAGAAAATGTAGGCTCATTAGCCTTTTCTTCAGCTATTCTTATTTTCTCTGCTTCAGCTTTTTCTTTTTCAAGAGCCAGCTCTTTAAAAAAATCGCTTAATGAGGGTTCATTTGACATTAGATTTCCAACCAATTATATTTTACCATACTATTTATATAAAAAAATGGAGGTGAAATACACCTCCATATAAGTTATACCAAAAAACAAAAGGAAATTTTATCTTCGATAGATGTATGCATCCATTTTATCTGCGACACTAAGAGGAAGACACATATTATATTTAGGATTACCCAGTCTGGATCCACGACCTTGACATTTAACATAGAATTGGTAATCTTTACCTGCAATTCTTAAATCTTTATTTAAGTTGGATACAATCTTTCTTACAGTATCTAACTGTTCCATATCATCTTTATTTTCTTTAGAAAATGTTCCGATATAAGAATCTGTCCTAGAAGAATTAACTGCAATACCCATTAGCTCATCTTTCCTGAACGAATCATTGAAAATCCAGAAGCAAACATTGTTTGGTGAACAGCACGAGACTGTTCTTCTGTTAATCCTTCATACCGTTCTTTTTCACCGGTATTCCAATTCCAAATTCCTTCTACATACCACATCATTTAACTCCTTCTATAATAGCTGTAAATAAAATTAAAAGTACAAAGAAAATTGCACAACCAACTGCAGTACCCATTATGCATACTCCTTATATTCTACCACTTTAGCAAGGTCTTTGACAAGCTGTTTACCATACTTAGTAAATAATATGCCTTGTTCCCAAACAAAATGTTCTACATCTTGGATGTGATAAAAAGTTTCACAACCTGTAATCCAACGTAAAGCATCCCAGTAATCGTGAGCACCCCAGGTCTGGGCTTGATGAATACGCTCTTTAAATTCATCAACTTTTATTTCTTCAATCTTTTTTTCACGAGCAGTATTCTCCTCAAGCTGATCACAAAGAGCGTTCCATAGCTCTTGTTTTTGGCGAGGAGTACGATCATTCCACTCATCCATTAAAACTCCACGAGGACGAAACCCATAAACATCTTTATGAAGGTCTGAGAAACAATCATCTGAGTAAGTGAATTCCATTTTTATATCCTTCCGATTCTCTTTACATAACTAATATAGTATATTTTAGGGATCTTGTAAACCCCTAAAATGCATTTTTATGCAACTTCTTTAAAGCCAAAGTTTGCTACAACATGACGGTTACCATCTTCATCTTCGATAAGATCACCAACTGAGATAGAAGCCATCCGACCCAAACGAGTAATCTGAGTTTCGGGTCCAATGTTACCAACTTGAAAAACTTCATCTAAACAAGTAGCTTCAATAAAAGAAACCGCAGTGTAAAAATTTTCATACAGAGCTTTTTCAACAAGATCCACCATTTTCTCTCCACGGAAGTCCATAGCCATATTATCACGAATTTCACGCTTCATGCTTTTAGTACCAGCATTGATTCCAGCGATTTCATCTTCTGTGTAGCGGATTTGGTAAACTGTGTATTTCATTTTCTTATCTCCGATTCTATTTACTCTTACAACATATACTATTATGCATAGTTTGTAAACCCCTAAAATGCATTTTTATGCACTTTTTTTCTATGTATCTTTTATGTTACAGTGATTAAAAAGTAAGCAAAATATAAATTATTACATTGCTAAATAAAATCATGACCGAGTATACAAGTATATACCGTCATACTTTTCCAAAAACAATATAGGAGATATTAGATGGAAATCCTTAATAAAGTAAAATCATGGGCTGGAGCTTTAGCTGAAGCAGGTGTAAGCCTAATCGGACTAGGCATCGTCCTTGAAATCCTTTTCGACGGGATGAATATTCCATTTTGGCCAGACGTCAACGTTACAGCAAACATTCTCGGATTGCTAGGTAACTTTAGTGAACAGGGTCTGGTAGGTTTAGTTGCTTTAGCCATTTTGTGGCATATTTGGAATAAAAAATAATTAGCCAGTGAAAATACGGGAAATAAAAAAGGGGGGCTTTATGCCCCCCTTAGCGTTTATGTAAACTGATTTATTGTGGATTAATTACATAGTGAATTAGTAAAACAAGAGCAACTGATGCACCAAGCCCTACCATCATCTTACCAAAATCTTTTGCGACCAATGGAAAAACTGATTTGGTTTTCTTTTTACCTGTAAACTGTGCCATAGCTAATTCTCGTCCAGCAAGTAATCCGACAAAGACCCAGGTTGTACTCATAGGAATATCATTTAGTTCTTTAAAGAAATATAAACACAACCAATAGAATAAATCAATTAGTGTTGCCGAGCGCACATAGCGTGTGTTATGTTTTTCTAAAACAATCTGCTGTATTTTTCCCCCACGTTCTCTAAACATAAAGAATAACCCAGCAACAAATACTATAGATATCAATATCATTAAATCCATAGGAACCTGGCGTGGTAAGAATACCGCAATATTTGCCATATCGTGTGAAAGCCAAGTCCACCATAACCCACCAGTAGCAAACCACTGAGCAATTCTCCAATAATCTTTATTGCCTTCATTTACAGGTTTTGTTTCATCAAACCACGTGCTGATTAACCACCAGATGCCGTAGGCAAATAAAGCTGCAACACCATACCCCATAATAGATTTCATCAACATTTTTTCTAATACAAATGTTGATGCAAATACAGACAAGACTAAAAATGAAGTTGAGACTGGCACACCAACTCTTGTTAATGCCACAAGAATTGCGGGTGCTAATGCATGATACCATTGCACTTCTTGCCATGGAATTTTATTTAGGCGACCATATGATATATCTCCACCATTAACTGACCAACCATACCATAGTGTAGCCAATAGAACAGCAGATGCTGCAATCCATAATGTTTTATAGTTAAATCTCTCATTATTTGATGCCATCCATGTACCAAGAGTCTGTACTGAATCGTTTGCTATAACTGCATAGGCAGCAAGCAGGAAGCCTATAAGACTCCACATTGTAAGCAGTTCCATTTAATTTCTCCTTTGCTTGATGGCTTTACACCATCGCTCACAGTAAAAAAGGCAATGCTTTACCCATTGCCTCAAAATTATTTATTAAGGATTTAAAAAGTTTATGTAACAGCTATGTAAAACTTAACTATTTTCAATCATTTCTTTTAATTTTTCATAAGATTCTTTATTTCTAGCAGTAAAGGATACCGTTATTTTAGTATCCTTTACTTCCAAAACCTTACACGTTAAATTGTTTTCTTGTAACATATGTGCAAAATCTCTAAGTTTTAAATGACTTGATATGTCCTTTACAACTTCGTACATTCAAGCCTCCCGTATAGTTCCCGATAAGCTTTATTTATAGTAACTAGTGCCTTAGGAGGCACTAGCATATTGTACGGCTGATTCTGCAGCTTTTACTTTACGTGTTTGGTTATATCCAAACCACTGATTATAAAGACGATTTTCTGCATTCCGTCCTTGCTGGTGATCAGTGTAATATGTTACTGAGTTAAATGCTTGCCACCAAGTACCTGCACCAAGTTCTGCACCTGGTTGTGATTCTAGTGCATCAAAGCACATTTTAGCACCACGGGAAAGGTCTTCATATGAAGTAATAACTTTTTCTTTCCCTTCAGTAGTACTATGTGGAGCAATATCATTATAGAAGTTAAGAAGGTCTTCAACTTTGAAACGCTTAGAACCTAAGAACTGAGCCATTTCTTTATACTTCTCAAATTTCTCATGTGCAATACCGAGTTGTTCTTTTACCATTTCTGGGTTGAAGACCGACCGGTGGCCAACTTTTACAGACTTATCAGCTTTCTGACTAAGGCTTAATGTAAGAGTATTGTTGCATACAACACGAATTGGTGTAAACCGAACATCGATTGCTTTTCCATACTGGTGTGGATTTGAGAAAAGCATGTATGAATCAACTTGATCTTCCTTGCCGAATACATCAAATGATTCTTTTACTTTAGCCAAAGCCCATACAATCTGTCCATTCTTTAATGAACCAGCTGTATGCATTTCCATATCTCCAGCCATTACATAATCTGAAAAGAAATTAAACGCTTCAGAGTTTTGTACTGGATTCCAGTTTTCTCCGACATTTGTAAGAATAGTGTTATCACTAGTACGAATAAGAGCTTGTTGTCCTGTAGGTATTTGTTCTCCACCAACATTTATGTAAGCATCAACTTTTTCAACTTCCCAGTCAAGACCAGCCTTTTGCTGCATCTGTGCTGGTGTTAAATCATTACTTACTGGTACTCCAAGACCGTGCCAAGGTAGTGCTCCAGCGTATGCCATTGTTTCTACTTCATGTGCCATTATATATCTCCTTATGCCACTAATTCACGAATCATTTTATTTAATACTTTAAGCTGCACTTCTTCAGAATAGCTGCTAAATGTTGGTGAGACACGAATACCGTTCTCGCCTAGGAATTCAATCATTTCTTTTACTTTGTGAGTCATCATAGTTATCTCCGATTCTTTTTCATTTAATATGTAAACATTATATATTATTAATTATACCTTGTAAACCCCTAAAATGCATTTTATTAATTTTTTTTTATAAATAGTATCAACTATGATGTAAATGAGAGAATCCTTATGCCAAGTAAGTCCAGACTTTTTAGCCAGTTAATAGCAGGTAGCGGTCAGATTAAAGCCGACCGACTTTCCGATGATATATCCACAATCGAACAAGTAGCTACAACGGAAGATTTAACTGCAGTAGGCAATACTGTTGGGGATCAGAGAGTCATTAATAATAATCTTTATATTTGGAACGGATCAGGCTGGTATAGAATAGCCCTTATTAATGCAAGTCCTACATGGGACTCTGGCGGACAGCCAGCAGCTTCATATGAGTTAGATGCAGATAGCCCGCAAGATGCAACAGTTATTACGCTTGCAGCTAGTGATCCGGATGGATTATCTATTTCTTATAATTACGTGACTAGTGGATCTATGGATTCTATGGCCACTATTAGTCAAGATTCATCAGTATTTACGATTACTCCAAAGACAGTTTCTGAAGTTGGAGAAGGCGCTGAACTAACCGGATCTATCACTTTTAGAGCAAGTGATGGGGTGAATATTTTACCTTATGTTTCATCATTTACCTTGAGCTTTATTTCTATTATAGAAAACAGCAGATATACAACTTTATTAGCAACTGCAGTAGATACTTCAGATAACAATAACATTACTGATACATCTTCAAATAATCATACAATAACCGTAAATGGTAATGCTCATGCTGGTACTTTTAGCCCGTATCGGAGTGGCGGTTATTCTACTTACTTTGATGGTAATGGGGATTATTTAGAAGTGCCTCAAAGTTCAAATTCTAGCAGCTTTGGAACAGGTGAATTTACTGTAGAGTTTTGGTTTAAGCCCTCTGAAGCTGGTTCCACAGTATTCTTTATAGATTTTAGGGGTTCTGCCAACTCTGGGTTTCAAATTTTTAGAAGAAGTACAAATTTTATTAGGGTTAGAGGATTAAATCAAACAACTTTAATTGACGGAACTACAAGTATATCGGATTTTAATACTTGGTATCATATTTGTGTCCATAGAAACTCAAGTAATGAGTTAAAATTATTTATAAATGGCGCACAAGATGGAGGAACCGTAACGGGTCACACAACTGATTACGCTCATCCAACTAGCGGAAACTGGCTTATAGGTAAGCAATATAATTCAACTTCTTATCCAAATGGCTATATGCGTGATGTTAGAATTGTAAAAGGTACAGCAATCACACCTACCTCTGGTGGCCCTACAGAGCGTTTAGAAGCGGTTACTAATACACAACTGCTTACTTGCCACTTGCCATACATTGCCGATGGATCGACTAACGATCACTCAATTACAGTAAACGGCAACACTTCTACAAAACCATACACTCAATATGACAATTTAGAATATGCTTCAGCAGATCACGGCGGGTCTGTGTATTTTGATGGTACAGGGGATGGGTTAGTAACTTCTACAATTATACCCGCCACTGGTAATTTTACGATTGAAGGATGGGTTTATTCTACTAGCACTGATAGCAGCCAAGTAATTTGCGGTCAACGCACTAACTCTGGTTCAGGGCGTTTTGCACTTGAGGTAAACGCAGGCAATATTAAATTTTATCAGAATGGTGCGGGGAGTGAATACACTACTTCTAACTTAGAAGCGTTAAACAAATGGTGTCACTTTGTGCTTATGCGAACAAGCAATAACTTAGCACTTTATGTAAATGGTGAAAGAAAGTTAAATACAACTTCTGGAACTTTTGAACAAACTAATTTTGAAGTAGGAACTGATGTGGAACTAGATTCTCTAGGGCTAAACTACGGGCTATATGGTTTTGTTTCTGATTTACAAGTTTCACTTTCTGCAAAATATTCAGAAGGAACATCTGTAACCGTTCCTACTGCACCTCTATCTTCCTCTGGCACAGCACTACATATCAAAGGCACAGACGCCTCTATCATAGATAAATCTCAAGGCTCTAACCTAAAGCTATTTGGTACTACTACTGGTTCAACTGGTCAAGTTAGAACAGGAGATTGGGCTAACACTAAAACTATGTATTTTGATGGTAATAGTGATTACATCACAATCCCTAATAATGAATTGT